>Ga0307488_10002311_pt1 | contig 16149 bp, 22 predicted proteins | sample SB02metaG_FD_202248 | JGI IMG/M metagenome (GOLD analysis project Ga0307488, IMG submission 202248) | Sea-ice brine microbial communities from Beaufort Sea near Barrow, Alaska, United States - SB 0.2 | ecosystem: Environmental > Aquatic > Marine > Coastal | place: USA: Alaska | collected... | reverse complement strand
TGATATCACGAGCAGAAGCAAAGGGGACTAGCATTAAACGGGTTATCGCTGCCTACGAGGAGTTGAACAAGTGAACCCGAATATTGAATTGATTAAGAAATACCTCGCAGATAATGACAGCGTCACTTCAGAGGAGCTTGATGATGCTGCTGAAGCTGCTCAGGCTGTTGCTCGTGCTGCTCATGCTGTTCATGCTGAAGCTGCTGCTCATGCTGCTGCTGCCTATGCTGCTGCTTCTGCTGTTGATGCTGATGATACTCAGGCGGTCTATTGGGTCAAAAAATACGAAGAGTTAACTAATGAATAAACATATTTCACTAGTAAAAAAGTGGCTTGCAGGCGAGGACGTTACTACAGAAGAACTAAGGGCTAACTCAGTTGATGCTAAGGCTGCTGCCCATGCTGGCCTCTATGGCGATGCTGCTGAAACTGCCGCTGCCGAAGTTGCCGCTGCCCATGCTGCCAAACGTGCTGCCGATGCTGCTGCTACTACTGACAACGCTCATTACTGGGTTGCACGATACGAGGAGTTAAGTGAATGAATAAACACATAGCAATAGTAAAAAAATGGATAGCAGATAAAAATTCGGTGGATGATCAGGAGCTAATTGCTAACCGGAAATCTGCATATGATTCTGATGCTGCGGCTACCTATGCGTATCGTATGCAGATCAAAGCGGCTTTCTACGCTGCTGATGCTGCTGCCGCTGCTTCTGCTGCTGAGGCCGCTCAATGGGTTAAACGATACGAGGAGTTAACAAAATGAATAAACATATTTCGCTAGTAAAACGCTGGCTTGCAGACAACGACAGCGTCACGTTGCAGGAGCTTGAAGACAACTTTATTGCTGCCGATTGTGTCACTGCTGTTGCCGAGTGTGTCACTGCTGCTGCTATTGCTGCCACTGAGAGTAATGCCCGTGCTGTTGCTTTCTGGGTCAAACGATACGAGGAGTTAAGTAAATGAAAGAGTTGGGCGACAACATGAAAATCACAAAGCCAAAACAATCTAGACAGGGAGAAGCTGCTCCACCGAAAGCCCATCCTTGGCGTAAATTGTCAGATAAAAATCAGGAAAAGGCTAATGAAACTAACCGGCTAAAGAAACAGGAGGCAATAAAATGAGCATTGAGCAAGATTTCAACGATTTTCATCAACGGAATCCTCATGTTTATAAAACGCTACTGATTAAGGCGCGTCAATATCGCAACTTTAATCCAACCGGACGGCTAGGCATCAGAACATTGTGGGAAAACATGCGCTGGGACTATCTGTTATCGACTGAGCATCAGGAGTTTAAGCTAAACGACCACTTTACTAGTCATTACGCCAGGATGTTGATGGCTAAGAACCCCGAACTGCTAGGGATGTTTGAACTGAGAGGCCTTAGAGCCGCATAAAAGGAAGTTATCATGGAACTGATTAAGTTAGAGCAAGGTTCTGAAGCTTGGCTGGACTACCGATACGAACAGCGTAATGCTTCAGAAGCAGGGACAGTAATGGGTGTTAACCCATATCAAACGCCATATGAACTGCGCGTTGAGAAAACGACCAAGATGTCATCGTTTAAAGGCAACATTGCGACTGATTACGGCAATGTCTGGGAGGCTAACGCTAGGAAGGTTGTAGCGGATTTACTCATGATGGACTTAGAACCCGCGGTGTATCGTGAAGGGGCTTACAGCGCCTCTCTGGATGCCTACGGGGTTAAAGACAACGAGTCGGTCAAGGTAGAGATCAAATGCCCATTCCAGAGGAAGAAATCTAAGCTTTGGAGTCAAATGAAAATTGATAACGCTAGTTGGGATCAGTGTGTACCGGAGACTTATCTTTGGCAGATAGTTCATCAGGATTTTGTCTGCCCGACTACCAGGACTTACTTCTTTGTCTACATCCCTGCAAAGCAAGGCGAAAAAGAGGATTGGGATCTAATAGAGTGCTTTCCAAATGATGTGCAGAAAGATGAACTAGTCGCTGCGTGGGATGATTTCTTTGAGAATCCGCCTCCACCTGACCTAGCGCCTGTTAAAGACAAACATCTTATTGCTCAGATGGCAGAATTGCGTAAGTTTAAGGGACAGTTAGACATCCTGAAAAACAACATAGCTGAAATTGAGTCTGAGTTGAAGAATAAAGCAAAGGATAAAGACACTGTCTACCCTGACGGCTCAACGATTAAGTGGGGTTCTAGGATTGGCGCTGTTGATAACAAGAAGATATACGCCGATTACAGCGTAAATGTAGATAAATACAGAAAAACACCATCAAGATTTCAAACTATAAAAATTAAGGAACAAATATGAGCGGATTTCAGCAAGTTATATTATTAGGAAGGTTAGTCAGAGACCCAGAGTTACGATCAACGGCTGATGGAACAGCGGTAACTAACGGGACAGTGGTAACGTCAGATGAATGGAAAGATAAAACTACTGGAGAAAAAAAAGAACGTGTTGAATACCACAACATTGTCGCTTTTAAACAATCAGCAGAATTTTTGGGCAAGTACTGCCAAAAAGGAAACATGATTCATATTATTGGGAAACTACGAACCCGCCCTTGGGAGAAAGATGGCGTGAAAATGAAATCAACTGAGGTTATTTGCAATGAAGTTACAAACGTAACGCCAAGATCAGCCGCACCAGCAGCCGATGTAAGCAAAGAAACTTTCGACGATGATATTCCTTTTTAGAAAGGTGAAAAAAACCTTGGATCAAAACGGAATTGCTGACCATAGCCATTGTAGCCAGAGTTATCCATAGCTGGATCAGGATACCTATCCTCTGGAGCCATGTTTCCAGGTAACGACTGCCTTTCTTGCGGAGTATATTGTCGAGGAGCACCATAGTTACCAGTGCTGTATCCACCACTACCGCCGTACTGCTGGCCCTGATACTGGGGTCGGTCAGGACGGTATCCTCCGCCATAACTACCGTAGCTTGATGGGCTTTGCTGCCCTCCCATCATTCCGCCTTGCCTTCCTCCCATCATTCCGCCGCCGTACTGGGGTGGAGAAGAACTTTTCTTGCTAGAAGCCTGATCAATAAACCTTTGCACTTGAGGTTGATTAATAAAGTCCTGAAAGCCAGAACTAAAATTGTTCTGAGGCGCTTGCTCCACCGGAGCTTGTTCTGCATTACTTTGAAATTGTGACCACTCTTTGTTGCTAACAGCGCCGTCATTATTAAAGTCACTGCCTTGTTGTATGGCGCTGGCATTCTGAGCTTCTGCTTCTTCGCGGGTCTTTCCTTGTTGCTGCATAACATTCTGTATGCGACTTTCTACGGGGTCACCATCGACAGGAGCAGCAGACTCAATGTCTGTTCTTAAAGAGGTTTGATCAGAAGAAGGTTGAGCGATATTCATCCTCTTCAGCCATTCATCGTTAGAAAGCTCCCCCATGTTTGTCCTGGTTTGACCATTATCGCCAACGACATCTTCACCTTGCGGCATTGTTCCTTTCATTCCAGGAGGCTTAGACTGCATCATGCCGGTGCCAGAATACTGATCTTGAATCGGCATATTTATAGCGTTAGCTTTATTGTTTAGCAGTGGGTTCTGCCCAGAGGCTCGATTCATTCCCCCGTCATAATACTTTTGCTGGTTTTGCTGAGATAAAGCGTTAAACCTATTATCCTGCCTTGGATCACGGTTATAGCCTCCCTCTCTTTTAGCTGCTGCCGCCTGATCTACTCCCTCGCCTTGCAGAAAATATCCTTGGTCTGCATTGCCGCCTCCATAACTAGGCGCTTGTCCTGTTTTCCCGCTGCCATAACTAGGCGCTTGTTTATTTTTACCTTTTGAACTAGAAGGTTTTGCCCCCTGATATTGACCAGTTTGCATATTTCCTAACATTAGATTTGCTCCTGTGGAATGGGCCATACGCCCAGATAATCTTCTATTGATGCATCTGAGCCAAAGTATTCTCCGACTACCATGCCTTCATGGACTTGCGTAATACCAAATTGGTCAATGTCATCAGGATAGATAATCATTGGCGGCACTGGATCGAATGGAAATTGTATAATTCTCATGCGTTTACCCCTACAAATTCAGCCATTTCATCTAGCCAATTATCAAAATCAACCTTTGGGAAAATATTAGGCACTAGCGGATCAGTTGTGCCAGCCACGCCTGATATGTAAGTAACGTAATCTCCCCATGTAGAATAGGCTCCTGTAACGCCTTGTCTAAACAAGTATTGTAATCCAGCCAATTCTGAACTTTGAATAGTGGCGTATTTCCCAAGCGTTTTATTGCAAATATAAATAATAGGTGGGTCAGTAAAGTCAGTGCTTCCTGCGGAAATTCCAATGCCGTTTACATTAAAATAACTTGGCGAATAGGTAATACCTGAAGCAAAAGCTATATCCGCATTTGGGAAGGTAGAAGCGGGAGAAGTTGTCCAAACCCCATCTGACTTTCTAATTACCGCCGATTGCTTATACTGCTGCAATGTACTGCCAGTAGTGTTGAAAGCATTATTAAGATGAAACTCAGTAGATCCTGCCCCTGCTGGCTGGGTTAACGTACATCCTTCTGAGGTAGACCAAATCAAAGGTCTGCTAAAGGTTTGAGTAGATACGCTAATCACGTTAACTACGCCTGCAAAAGTAACAGTACAAAATAAATATGTAGTTGTACCAGAGGCTCTAGCTAAAACGTAAAAAATGTTATCAACGCTATCGTAAGCAAACGAACCAAAGTATTGCCCTGTAGTTGCCCCGCTCACAAAATTGGCAGGCGTTTTACTCCAAATAAGTGTTCCCGCAGCATTATGAAAACTCACAGCACCGTTAGATGTTGTAGGCAGATTGAAATAGTAGTTTTCATAACCCGCAGACATTGGGCCAATAACAGTTGTATTGGTTGTTCTAAGCAAATGATATGCACTTGCAGGAATCGGAGAAGAGTATTGAATAACAGGTATACTGCTTCCGCCGCCGAATATTGATGATTGTCTAGTCATTAGCTCATACCTCCAGTGTCTACCCATCCACGATCTGCGGTATACCTCATTACGCCTGATACACCCCGTAAGTTCATTTCATAATTCTCTGTCGAGTTTTCGATAAGATCCGTTCCATCTGCTACAAGAATGCAGTTATTGGAATTAAAAGTTCTGAAAAAATCTATATAACCCCATCTAGATCCTACTACGCCAGCAGGCAAATTAAGCGTTATAGCCGCTGCCCTGGTATCAATAAAGTTATAGACCCCTTCAATGACCGGCCCATTTGCAGCAATTGGTGTTGCTACTTCAATCAAGTTGCCATTGTTGGCAGGAGCACTGCTAGGGATGTTTGCCCAAGCCGTACCTACCTTTATCGCTATTCCACCAACACCGTTATAAGCAATAGCACCATCTCTGACAGTGCTTGCTGCTGGTAATACATTGTTATCTAACTCTAATGGAGTGCTTGCTGTTAGCGCCGCTGAATTAAGCTTTAGCTTATTAATGCCTCCGACAGTCCAATCTAACGTATTAGTGCCGCTAGACCACAATCCAGTGCTGGGAGAGTTAGCAAAAGTATAAGTTGGTGCGGAGACTATGCCATCAGAAGATAAATACTGTCCCGTGTAAGCGACTGTAATGACGTTAGCAAAGGCTGTACCGTTCCATATCTGAAAAGGATTCTGACTTCCTGCCGGTGATGCAGTGTCATTGCGGAACCTAACAGTCGGATTACCCTGAACTGTTGCCCTCATGTCTCCAGCACCAAACCGATAGATGCCTGTTCCTAGTTCCGTTGTAAAGGTAATACCAGGGGCGGCTACTGTTCCATCGACATTCTTAAAAGGTACAAGCATTCCCCCTTCGCCATTCCTCGACAGGGAGTTAGTTAACGACTCACCCAGATCCTCCATTGTGGGGTTTGCCCAAGAAGTATCAATAATAGTCGAGGACAGTACGGGATTCCCCGCTGGCAACGTGTAATTTCCTGCCGAATCTCTGGGAATGTTAGTACCCTCCTACTCTTGCGCCGCAAGGTGTTTGTATGTGAAATTTATACATTATTTAATTTTCAGCCGCTCTACGCTCTGTATATTCTGCTTGCTGCTGAACAAAAAGATTAAATATTCTATTAAATTGATTTTGATTGGCAGGAGCACCTTCTCTAGCAATTAATTTTGAAAACTCGTCTGGGTTAGCCATTATTTTCATAAGCTGATCTTGCCTTGTAGTGCTTGGATCTGACCCAATTAACGACTTCATCCAATTTTTAATTTTTCCGCCATAAATTAACGCATGAGTTCCAGGCAAACTTGTTGCGCCAAGAGCACTGCTGACGTTGATAAAGATATCTTCTATCGTCTTTCCAGCTTCGTCTATTTTATTTTGTGTATTTGCTGCTAAATTTCGCCTTCTGGCTCTTGTTGCTGTAAGAGAAATTAGACCGTCTAATTCATTAAGTTGATTAGTTGATAAAACATCACTTACTATTGGTCTTAATTCTTCCCATTTTCCTGTTTTGTTTTTTAAAACATCTCCTAAAATTCTAACAAATCCATCCTTGTCACCAACTTGTTGAGCTAAAGCCGATAAATTTTCCGCAGCATTATCTGCTTTGTTTATTATTGAAGTAATAGTAGTTTTTGGTTCTTCGCTGAATTTTCGTAAGTTGGAATTTTGAATTGTATTTTTAAGCCTATTAGATCGTGTTGTAGATTCGTTAGCTTTGGCTGCAATACTAAGTTTTAACGCAGATTTTTGTTCTGTTGCTTGTTTTTTAACAATAGCTTGAGCTTCTTTTGTTTTTGACAAAGCTGATTTTGCATTAACAACATCATCAACTTCTTCGCGAAGATCTTTAAACTCATTTAAAAACGGTGCATAACGTTTTCTCCATGCCGCTGTTACAACTCCAGGTTCATTAGCTTGAGATCTAACATACGTTTTTACGCTTTCAATTGCTTTTTGTGCGGCTAATGCTTCATCTGGATTGTTAGATAACAGCATTTTTTGTAATTGTTTTGCAGAAGCTTTTCCTTCATCTTGAGCAACAAAAACATTTTTACCAAACAAAGTAGGTTCTTTAAATGCAGCGTTACCTGGTCGGCCTGTTTTAAATTTATCAACATGAATTGCATGTAATTTTTTAGCAGAATTATAAGCTGCTGCTGCTTCTGGACTTATTGATGATCCTGTTTTTAAACTATCATCTAATTTATCAGCCAATTTACCCAAAATACGAAGATCGTTGTCAAATGCTCCGGTACGATTTGCTGCTGAAATTTTTGCTCTTATATCAGAAACAACAGACTGAATTTCACTTGGTCTTATTTGCTTGCCTATTATTTTTTTATCTTTTTTTACGACCCAGTTATTAATTTTGTCGTAAATGTCTTTGTTCTTTTTTAACCCTAATAAATCAGTGCCAGTAATGTCTTTGCTTTTTTCAAAATCTTTAACAATTTGATATGCGCTGTTTCCATTAATTTCTCCTGCAACTTCATCAAAATTATCCCACGCAGGCCGAACTGTTTTGGCATACTCTAGATCTTTAGCTTCTTTAAACGCAATTGCTGCATTTTCACTTGCTTCAGGCGACAAAGGTGTTCCAGCAGCTAGTTTTATTTCTGCCGCACTTGCATTGCCAGCCGCGCCTGCAACGCCTTGGTCTGTTGCAGCTAGTGCTCGATTAATTCGTTCTTGCCCTACAATACCTTCTTCAGCAATATCGGATAATTCTTTTTGAGCCATATCATCCATTATATTAATTTGATTAATGGCATTTTGTTTTGGTATTGCCGAATCTCCAGTTCCAAAGGTTTTATCTATTTGACTTAAAGTATTGGCGGCAAATTCATCTTGCTGGTTAACAAGATTTTCTGCCGCTGAAGTTCCTTTTGGTATTGCAGATTCTATGTTGTAGAGTTTTGGGTCTTCGGTTAAATCAGCAACCGTCCCTTTTACTCCTGCGGCAAAATTTTTATTAAATGTTGCTATTGCAAGTTTTGGGTTAGTTGCGTTTTTAACAATATATTTATAAACATCCGCATCAATAGAGTCTAAAGCTTCTAATCCTTTCGATTCATTTTTAAGTAAACCAAGAGATTCAAGCCCTCGCGTTGCTTCTTCAGTTAAATTTTGTATTGTTTTTGCTGGAGAAAGCAATGCGCCTGTTATGCCTCCAATTGTTTGACCTGTTTCTCCTCCAAGATCATCACCAATAGTTGCTCCTGCGCCAGAAAATAGTCCGGTAGCTATGTTTGAAGCTATTTTTCCTGGCCCAATAGACGATTCAAAAGCCCATTCCGCTGCTGTTGCTGGCCTTGATTTATATTGCTGTTTTCTAATCTCTTCAGTTGGCTTCCAAAAATATTCGTTTCTTAAATTATCAATTTCTGTCTCTTCGCCAAAAGGATTTATTTGATCTCTCGCCGCTAAAGCAGCAGCCATCAATGGGCTTTGGCCTTCGGGAGGGTTTAATGCAGCAAGACCGGCTTGTATTGGAACATCTGCTATATCAAACCCTAATTCTAATGTTTTTTGAGCACCCCTAGTAATTCCTCTCGATATTTCAGCAGCATTCTGTAAAAAACCTTCGGCTTCTGGCAATTCTGGCTCAACAGGCTCAACTGCAACAGGAGGAGGAGATATTTTTAATTCAAAATCTTCCCTACTCATTTGTTGAGCATAATATTTGTTATAAAGACCCTCCGCTAATTTATCGTCTGGATAATCTTTATACTCAGGATTTTTAGCCCTAAATTTATCTAAGAGGCTCATTAAAATAACCCCAAAGGATCGGGCAATTTAGAAACATCAGTAGATGTAATAACAGACTTTCCACTTTCAGGGGTTGGATTAATGTAGGTTTCTAGAAGTATTTCAAGAGTCTCCAATGCTGCCAATCTTTGAGATATAGGAATGTTAGGATTCCCAACTCTTCCCGCCATTGCTTGATAATTTTGCACATCAATATCAGATTGTGGCCCCTGCATTCTTGGCATTTTACTTACCAAAAGAGCACCGACACTTGCAAGACTTGCGGCTTGATCTGCACCTTCAAGACTTAGTCCAATTAATGCGGCAGTTTTATCCGCAGCATTTCCTATTCCACTAGCCGTAGGTGGATTGTCCTTGTCGTTTAAAAGCCTTCTAGCTTCTCTTATATGTACACCCGCCCCACCCATATCATATGATCTTTCGGCTGCAAGTTTTCCTCTTTGTTTTCCTTCTGAGACATCTTGTTCATAAATAATTTCAGCTTGGCTTCGTTCTGGAATAGTTGATTGACCCACTGGATTGCCCAAATCATCAATTCCATTTATATTAAATGAATCAACAAAAGGGACTCCTGCAACATTTACGTCAACTCCTTGTATTGAGCTTGTACCAAATCTACTTAGTATAAGATTATAAATATTTCGTCTTTCTTCGATTGTAGCGTCAGGATTTAATTTATCCCATTGCTCCATCTTAGAAACTACAGTCGATTTATTTTGATATCTGGAACGTGATTGATCCATAAAAGCTTTAAAACCATCTGAATATTCTTGGCTATTAGGGTCAAGATTTGGGTTTATTGCTTCAAAATCACGCTGCTCATCAGTTTTAAGTTGATCTGTACGAAAAGCGTCATTACTTAGTCTTTCTTGAAGGTCTACATCTAATGCTGCTCTTTCTTCAGCTCCAATTGCGTTTTCTTTTGCTTGAAGTGCTTTTGTTAATACAGATGCTTTTTCTGCATTATCTTTTCTGCCGTAATAACTACTAGCACCGGCTGCTAAAGTCTTGGCTAAAGCCGTTCCAAGCGTAGTTGTCTTAGCGCCAAGTATTTGATCCATGCCTGGAATATCAGCATTCTGAGTCGCCTGTATAGCCAACTGCTGTTTTGCACTTAAAGGCATGTTGATATTAGAATCCAGCCTTGGCGACTGCATAGCCATTTGGCCTCTTGCAGCATTAGCTTTTTGACCAGGAGTCATTAACTGAATAATCCGCTCTTTTTGTCGCCGGTTGTATTCCTCTATTTCAAGAGGATTGCTTAGATTGTTAATAGCCATTAGTTAATTACCTTTTTATTCTGATCCAGGAGGTTTTGGTTCAAACATCGAAGCAACTTTTCCACCTATCATTGACCCTATTGGCCCACCCATCATGCCGCCGCCTATAGATCCTAACGCTCCAAACATGCTGCTGTTTGCTGCTGAATCTGCTGCGCCTTGAGCTTTAGCTGCGCCTAAGTAGTCTGGGCCTCCAGCATATCCTGCTGTGTTATATCCTGGCATCTGCGGTAGTGCCACGTTCTGGCCTGTTGCAGCAGAGTTCATCAGGTTAAAGGCGTTATTTTCTCTATTCTGCTGTTCTGTAATGCCTCTCTGTCGGAGCATATTCTGCATTTCGGCTTGTTGAGCTTGTTGCCTAAATGACTGGTCACCAAATGCTAATTGCTCTTGAACTTGCTGTCCTCTTTGCCTATCTTGCAAAGCGGCTTGCATCATTTGGGCATCAAATAATTTTGATTGCTCATTAAATCTTTGACCACCAAAGCGCAGTTGTTCATCAGTTTGCTGGGCTCTTTGCCTATCTAACAAATTGGCTTGACTCATTTGAGCGTCAAATAAACGTGACTGCTCATCAAATCTTTGACCACCGAATCCTAGCTGCTCTTGAGCTTGTTGTGCTCTTTGCCTGTCATACATAGACCCCTGATCCATCTGAGCACCAAACAATGCCGCTTCTTGACCAAACCTTTGATCACCAGACTGCATTGCTCTTGTGAATTCAGCTTGTTGTTCTGCTCTGCCCCGATCTACAGCGTCTGCACTCAAAGCATTAATGGTTTCTGATTGCTTCCCTCTTAAAGTAGATAACGCTCTATCATAAGCTTCAGATCCTGGCGTTAATCCTTGATTGCGTAATGCAACTTCTTGGCTTTCTAGTTGGTTATCAAGCGTTGGCTGAATAAGCGACATCTGACGATCAAATGCTTGTTCAGCAAAAGCAGGATCATAAGCAGAAGACTGCATGTCTTGAACAGACATTTGCTGCCCACCCTGACCAAACTGCCCCAAGCCTTCGCCGTAATTTTGGAGGTTCATTTTTTGGCCACTTTGACCAAACTCACCCAAGCCGCCGCCGTAATTTTGAAGCTCCATTTGTCTTCCGCCTTGACCGAACTCACCTAATCCCCCGCCATACATAGGGACATCAGGAGTACCGGCAACACTAGGAAGATTGTTGTAGAAGTTTTCTGGCCTTTCCATATCCTCCCACATACGGTTAGCTAAAGCGGAATTAGCTAATTGTCTTTGAAATTGAGCTTCTTCTTGCTGATCAAAAATTGCTTGTTGATTATTGGTTAATTGGGTTTCTTGGCGATAATTTTCATCTCCAGGTTGCCCAAACCACTGAACATTACCAAAAGGCGTATATTGATCGGCCCTATTAGCATCAGTTTGATACCGTAAAGCTTCAGCATTTCCTCTTGCTGTTTCCTCTGCCGCCCCTCTGTAATCAGGCGCTTCTTGTTTTCTGCTCATGCTCAATCCACCTACAATCTTCTTTTTTCATTAGAGTCATAACGGCATCAACGCCGTCACTAAAACTATCCGGTATTCTGTATATTTCTTTCATGCCAACGTGATCAATAAACTTTAAGGCTTTTTTGTTATCTGATGGCGTTAAACCAACAACCATTTTTCTGCCAGAATCTTCGCCAAATATAAAACCAAATATCTCTTCTAAAAATCCTTTTCTTAGAATGATTGGGTTATCTATCCAAATGTGGATAAAAACACTGTTAATTGTCCAGGTATCCATTAAGCATATTCCTAATGGCCCTTTTTTAGGGTCTAAAGCTGTTATTCCTCTTGTATCTTCGCAATGTCGAGGCGTGGCATTTTCTGGCAAATATCTTGCGTGAGCCTCTGTTGTTGGTACAAAGATTACATCCATCCGCCTGAATCCACGATAAGGTCAAAAGCAATTAAAATTGTTCTGGCAGTAGATCGGCCTCTCATAGCAACTGCTACATGTCGTCCAATACCAGAAGCGCCTCTAGGTGAGTCTAATACGTCTAGACTTCCACCCCACACATCTTGATCCCAAATGCCTAAATCCCATCGACCAGCTTCATTTAATGACCCCGCTGGAGCACTACCTTGCTCTCGAATGTCATAGTCATATCTTGCTGAAACAGAAAAACCAGGAACAGAATCTGCTATAAAGTTAGGTCTAATGTATTGAACTCTTTTATTCCTGGCGCCAGAGCCTAATCCTTGGAAACTGGTTAATATTGACCACTCAATAGGAGATGCAACGCCATCAGTACCTGGATCTATCCAGACATTATCTCTATTTCCACGCTTAATCTGTAAGCTATTTTTATTACCGGCAGTCCAAAAGGTATTCCCGCGCCAGTTAGCCGTGTGAAACTTATCTAACTCTCTAATCATCGACCATGCTTGGTTGCCAAAATACTGAACAAACGCAACATTGCCTCTTTGCGGATCTTGAGGTGTTTCAATATGCAACTGAGCGTCTTCTGGATGAACAACAACTTGCCATCCAAGGTTTTCCCTAAATTCGCTCATTACTTGTCTTATAAATGGACTTATTTTAGCCGTTAAATAAGTATTCGGGTCATTAGTGCTAGAGCCATTAAGCAACTGAGAGATCGGAAGCAAGCCATATATGGAAAGAATGTAGACTTCGCCACCAAATTCAGTGCCGAACCTATTTCCAGCAGGAACACTGCCAATCTCCCAGCTACCCTGAATCGCAAACTTTGTCGCATCATCAGGATCTGTGCCTTGGTATACAACAACATCACCAGAACTAGAAACAGCAACCAATAAGTCGTCTAGTCCTAACCCGCCATCTAATGACCAGTTATAGAGGGTTCGTAATGATCCACCTTGTCTAAACTGAGAACCAAAATTAAACTTGGTTGCCGCACCATAGAGCGTTGCAACGTCTAAATACCAACTATTGGCAGAATCCTTTTCAATAAACCAAACACGGTTTTTCCAGATCATGACAAAGTTAAAGTTAGTCGGATCTATGCCTGATATTTCACCATGACCAGCGCCAGTACCTAACGGGACTTTAGCCCAAGTATTAGTGGTCTGAGTGTAAACGTGATATCCATTTACAGCATCACAAAGGAGGATAAACATGTCATTACCGTCATTAGTAAAGACTTGTTGTGAGCAATATCCTGCTTCGCCTGTTTGAGTAGCCCAGGTTAATACCTTTGTAGGTGCAATCTCGCCTTCAGCAGTGCAATCCCAAATACCTTCATTGTTAGAAACAAATAACTTGTCATGAGATGTTTGATGGCCCTCAAACGGTATAACTGTTTTAGCAATCCCTCCTGACCAGCCTTTAGCCCATTCTTCAAAACCTCTTCTAACTACCATACCAAGGTCTTGAGCAACTAAATTGTAGGTATATACACACTCAGCAGCATTCATTAATGCTAAAGACGTAACGGAATTAATTCCCTGCATAGAACTAGGGATAGAAAGCCCTTCAGCACTTTGCTTGCCGCCTCTTTTTAACTGAGGAATTGCCATTATCTAGCTCCACCAAAATGGCTATCTGGCGTGTTATAAAAACCATCAAGGTAAGGAACTCCTCGAAATCCGCTACCCATTGACAGAATAGGCGCTGAATTGTCTTTTCCTGTCCAACTGTTAAATGACTGCCAAAAGTTATCTTCAGCTTTTTGGGAATCAAATCCCTTTGCCTCTAAAAACTTTACCTTTAACAGTCGCTGAATCAGTTGAGGAGGAAACAGGACAGTATCCGCACTAGTAATAATCGTGTCAGAGTATTCAACAGGTATTACGCCAGCCTGCTGAATAAAGTTCCTGCTCGTATATTCAAAGTTAATGTCCAATCCTTGAGGCATTGGATTCTGGGGGAATATCCACAACTGATTCTGCTCAAATCTAAAAGAGGCGTAAATCGTTGACCCCACAAGATCTCGCCCCAGAAGGTAAGTCCAATCCTGTGGAGACAACGGCCCCGCTAACGGAACATTGTTAGCCCGATCCCAGCCGGTCTGATCTGTCATGTAAGCAAAGTCAGAAGGAAGATCAAGTTTTCCTTCCTCATTGCCTACAGTGGTATATTGAAACTGTCTTGAAAGTATCTGCCAAGGGTGAAGTTCCATTAATTCTTGCAAACATGCGTTTAAAAGATACTTTAACTGCACAAATGCATCGTCAGATACCGCAAGAACATCAGTCACAGGACTAAGCCCAGACTCAACTGCTACCTGGTTTATCAGGTCGTTAACGCTTTGGAATCTTGCGGTACTCATTTCTTAATCCTCTTTTTTAACTTTTCGCTTGGGAGCACCTTTAAGATCACCTAGCTCCGCCTGCATCTCTAGCATCGTATTCTTCATAGAAGCTATAGCATCATCCCGCTCTTCCAACTGCGCTGTCATGAAGGCGAGAGGAGCCTCTGCGGAGGCTAGTTCAATCCACGCTTTAGCCCGACTTTTAAGGTCTTGCATTCCCATATACTGAGAAGCAGCGCCATCGTTCAAGTTAGCTAATTGTTCAACTGTTTTAATATGCAAAGCATCTAGTTCAAGGCACTGACTTTTAGAAATTTGAGGCCATTCAGAGAGTAATGTTCCCTCAATAGGCTGTTCCATATTATTTAAGAATGCGTTGTATTCGACGGCAAACCTATTGTTATCATCCTTTGGGTGATGCCCTGTTCTAATAGGTCTACGAACAACAGATGACTGATCACCTGGAGTCATAATCATCACATATGGAGATTCTTTAAAGATAGGACGGCCTTCTTCTAGGCTTTTAACTGGATCTTGCTCTGCTTCCATGTAAAAGTTGCAATACATGCCGTGAGTTGACGCTTGAATCTGCTGATTTTGCCCAATTCTTGTAGGGTCAATCATGCCTGTTCCTAAATGATCTAATTCGCTCATAATCTGTACTTCCTTCTGGGTCGTAGGTTAATAAAATGTTTTGGCATGCCTATCATAGAATAAAATAGGCGTATTACCATGATCCTCTTGTCCAGCCTCCTGACCGAACCCCTAATTTGTAGGTGTTTCTGATGATTTTGTTAACGCCTCTGGCCTCTAGCGCCTCTCGAAATAGCTCATCACAGAGTTTTCTGGTGCCGAACTGAATCTGATACAAGTAATCGTGTATAGCAGCCGCTTTTCTAGATGGGCCAAAGCGATTAAACAACCACCTTAAAATTCTTGGAATAGAAGCAAAGTCTATTAACGTGCCTGCCGGTACAGTAATCGTGTATTTAGCCCCTTCAAAAGTGAAGTCGTTTAGCACTTCAAAATACCCCGTTTTGCCATCAGGATGGTCTTCTCGATCTACGACCCTGACATCCAGCGGGTTAAGAAACTTCATTAGTTGGCTTCCAGGTCTCTTGTCGCGTTGATGCAAAATAAACTAGCGCCTAGCAACGTCACACAGTAATCGACTCGCCCAGATGCTCCTGCGGCTATGGTCTTAGGATCTGAATTAGTCGGTAGTGAAGAACATCCAGCCAATAAACAGGCTACTAATAGCATTCTCATGTACTCACTCCTCTATGATTTCTTTTCTAGCGCCTGTATTTTCTTGTCTTGCTCTCGATCTGTACGTTCTTTAAGCTCAATAAACATGGGTAATGGCCCTAGCAGCGTTTTGATCTCTTTAAGATCCATTCTGATCTCTTCCTGCGGAGCCTCAAGCAGGGCTATGCGTTTATCCAGGTCAGCAAAGTACCAGAAGGCCGTCAGCGTCAGTGCTACCGTTGTTGTTAAGTGTCCAGCATCAATCGTCTTGCGGAAATGCCACTTGTTGTCTTCGGTCATAACAAAAAACTCGCATCAAACCCTGATGGCAGGGCGAAATACTGTGAGGGTATTGTCGGTGGTGCAGTTGGATCAAGCGGGTCTAGCACCGGTGACTGATCGTAAATTGAGTCATACAACGCCCTCATTGCCGCATCCGGTGGAACGTCATACGTCAGCGGATCTCTTGTCTCGTAAGGTGGAGGCGTGATGGTTTCAGTCGTTGGCTCGTTCTCGTAAATAGGGAACCCGTTCTCGTCCACCCGTCCTGTGTCTACCCAGTGGTCAGTCGTGACCGTGTATGACGGTGGCTGCACCCAGTAGTATGGCCCCCACAATAGATTACCGTCTTCATCAGTCTC
>Ga0307488_10002310_pt1 | contig 16151 bp, 8 predicted proteins | sample SB02metaG_FD_202248 | JGI IMG/M metagenome (GOLD analysis project Ga0307488, IMG submission 202248) | Sea-ice brine microbial communities from Beaufort Sea near Barrow, Alaska, United States - SB 0.2 | ecosystem: Environmental > Aquatic > Marine > Coastal | place: USA: Alaska | collected 2017-05-06 | reverse complement strand
ATAATAGTGTCAGAGTCGCATACTGCGTCTATAGTAATTGTGTCGTTGATTCTTCTTATCTGCACTCTCAGCCTGTCCTTTATCAGTGTGATAGTATCGTGTTGCTTCATAATCACAGTATCCGTGATAGCCACAGGTGGGCTTACAACCGTATCCATCACAATTAATGTGTCTTTTTCCAGTATTAACGGATTCTTCTTCATTGCTTTCTCCAGATGCCATGTCGCGCTGCAACTCGTTAATAATATGGTCACAATTAATAGATATGCGTAATGGTGTGATTTTCTTAGACATTTCATTTTTTCTTTTTTAATTTTACTTTTCCTCCTTTTTTATAATCATAAGGAGAAGATCCTTGTATATTTACATGATCAGAAAGTTTTTTGTTTATCGGTTTATAGCCAGACCACCAATTCTTTTTAAGAATACCACCTTTTTCAATCGGAATCTGACTTCGTGTAGACATACTCCAATTAGATTTGTTATACGTTTTTGAAAAATCAGCAGCATTTTGTGGTACTCCTGCTACAAAACCTTTACCATATTGGTCCGCAACTTTAAAATTTGGAGTAAAGTAAGTGTTTCTAAAACGCTTTGCAATATCTAATTGCCCATTATTACTCAATATAGGCTTAATAGAAGAACCAGGTTTAGGCCTGAATAATCCTGATGCTAACGCATCCTCCATACCTGATCTACCAATACCTCTATACAGCATATTAGGATCAGGCGTAAAATGATTAGGATTTATTCTAGAAGGTATGTTGTCTATAAAAGACCCAATTTTTTTTACTCCGTTTTTTATCGGAGATCTAAGAAGTTTTGCACCAGCTGTAAGAGGAGCTCTAAGGCCCATTGTTAGTGCATCAAATAAAGGATATGCCGGTGTTAGGCCACCTGTAGACTTTTTGTGAATTAGATCGTCATACGATTTCCTTGAATAATAATCTGATCCCGGAGTAACGGTAACTTCCTCAAGCATCCCACCGTAAATAGCATTTGGCTGAATCTGAATTTTACCATTCTCATATCTCATCTTACCTTTAGACCCTCTAAGAGCTTCTCTGCTATTTAAAGGGGGATCTTGTTTACTAGCCATGGTCAAAATCTACATAATTAATAGTTACCTCTTCTCCCTCACTTAAGGCCTTAGCAATTGAAGGATAAATCCTTTTGTATGCCTGAGTAGATGAACCAACAAAGCCATCACTAGAGCCAAAATTGGCTTGTTGACTATCACCAACAAGAAGACACCCAGCAGTGTGTTCATCAGTGTTACCAGTGTGGATAAGAATATACTCAAATCCAGGAACATCACGGACCCATAACATGCCCTTATGCATGTTACCATATTTTTTCTCATACCTAGAGTTAAAGCCTCCTACAGTCCGTAGGGTAACATTGTAAGTACCCGCAGGAATGCGTGTTTCACCTTTGAGTTTTTCTTCCCTATGTTCATCTTCAAGACTGTAGCATAAAAACTTTCTTTCTTCTGTGACATCAAACAAAATACCGTTAGTAGAGTCTTTTTGACTACTGATTCTTAATACTTCTAATTTCATTATTTCTTAGCAAATTTCTCAATTCCAGCAATGCCAAAACTACCAAGAGTGATGATTAAAAAAGAGTTATAAGTAAACTCGTTAATAAGTAAGTCGCTACCTAGAGCTCCTGTGATTAGATCTACAACCATTACTATTACCATAACAGCAAAGGATAAGAATCCAATAATAGTTTTCTCATTGTAATCGTTGTCGTCCTTAAAGATTTCCTTGAATTTCATAATTTTTATTTTGTTAGGTCTAAGTTATATAATATGTAATATTGTTCTGCATCGTCAAAAGTCCTTACAATTATTTTTTCCGCCTCTTCCATGGCTTTAAAATTACCTCTTGAAGAAGCAACTGAATTTAATGCTAAATACTGCTCCCTGATTTCAGATAGTTTAGCCTTACGTGTTTCACCCCAATCTGTGTTGGTGTAGTTCTCCTTAAAGCTCAATTCAAATTCTTTAACTTGATAACGGAATTGCTGTACCATATTGTATTTATATGATCTAACCACTAATCTATCACTCATTATTTTAAATGTCTCACCAGTAACATTTACATCCGGATCTTGAATCTTAGCTTTTTTAGCATCACGATATGAAGATGATACATTAGGCGGTACGTAAGTATTACCGATGAAGTACCTTGACTTGTCATACCATTGTTGAAATGCTGGATCAGTAGGATCAGAAATAGGCTTTCCGTAAACATCTTTACCTTCTATTAGATTATATACTTGTTGTACAGCCATGTTAGGCTTTAGAATCTCAAGTAGTTCATGTGATGAAAACACAGTGCCGTAAGGATCAAAACCTGTATAATCATAAACTGTGATATTTAAATCTTGATCTATATCTTTAACTAATATTTTATGAGTCTTCAGCCATCCTGGTGTAATCATTTTAGCTAATCTCCTGATTTCCTCTTCTTCTGGACCATCCTGACCTTCTATAAGTTCTTTTAAAAGCAGATAAGGAGCACTGCTCAAAACAACAGATAATCCTAAAAGCTTTTTACTTGAGTCTTTAATATACTCAGCCCTTTGTGTTCTAGTTAAGTTATTGCTGCCATCTATGCCTTTTTGAAAGTCATACATCATGTTTTTGATAGTCATGCCTAAACTTCTTGCGGATTCTGCTTTAAATCCAATAAAATCACCAAATGGTAGCTTAAGCATTTGTTTAGTGAATTTAAACATACGACTAAACGTAGGAGTATTCTCTTTAACTCTCTCAGCAGCGGTTTCTTGAACTTTCTCTTGTTCTTGCTCGCTTAAATCGTAGTAATCTCTACCATACAGTTTTAATGCAAATGATTTCTTCTCGTATCCGTAGATGATCATTTTTGTAAAATCATCAATAGAAGCATACTTAGAGCCTAAATCCCTTACAAACATTTTCCATTTACCTGCATTTGCAGCAATGTATTTATTGTAAGTACTTGCGTCTTTACCCATTGAATAGTTGAACAACATAGAAGACATCCCTATTGTGCTAGATGTAACATCTCTACCAATAAGGCCGTATTTACTCATTTCTTTTACTTCATTGTCGTAAGTCTTATCACCTTTAGCGATTTTTTTACCAAAGTTCAAGGAAGTTTTTAAAAAGTATTGAGGATTAACAACACCGTTAATCGTGGCAAAATAAATACCTCCAATAAAGTTTTTACCCCATGTCGGAAGGTTACCTAACACTTTGGTTTGGCGACTGGCTTTTAATATGTTTAAGTAAATTTGATGAGTAAATCCACTAATTCCGTTGAATTGAGTCACATAAATAGGAGTCTCTTCCAGTACATCTAATACATCCTCATGCACATATTTACCATGAAGAGGACTTAATGGATTGGCAATTTGCTTATATGTAGATTTTTCTTTCTCTTTAATGTTATAATCATTCTTGATTAAAGAATTTTCATCAGAACGTTTTGTAACAATTGATTTTTCCTTTTCAGAAAGCTTACCCCAAGGCTTATCGTACATTTCTTGAGAGTATACCTCATACATACTTGTAGAGCTTAACACATCAATCAACGTAGAAGCCATCTCTGATCCACGGTGTATAGCATTTAATGCGTTTGCTGTTGAAACAAACTTTCCTATAGGATCTTTAATCTCACCAAGCATTTCTCTGATGTGTGGAGGTACATCTTTTCTAGCAATAAGAGCTGATTCATCTATTTTAAGTCCGGAATCACTGGTGCTTTTACTACCACTTTTCTTTGACTGACCTTTCTGATTACTCCAGTTTTTCAATGTAGATAAAACATCTTCTCTGGCTTTACGCTTTAATAATGCGTCTTTTTTATTTACGATATCAATAGCTTCATCCTCGGTAATCCCCATGTTTTCAGACATAGCCTTGTTGTAGGCTTCAATTCTAAATATCTTATGTTGTTCTGCAATCGCTTTTGTCTTTGCGTTTTTGCTAATTTTAAAGAACGGGTGATCAAAAAAGTAATAAGAACGATGAACATAAGAACCAAGATTGTCTTCAATTGTTTCCTTGGTCTCATCTGGTAAACTTTCGTACATCTGGTCATTAAGGATCCTTGTAGAACGAGCGTCTACATAGGCACGCATATTAACAATAATATCTATAAACTTCTTAGCTTTAGGATCAGAACTTGATCTCATTTCAATTAACGCATCATTCTTTTGTTTAAGAGAACCTGTAAAGTATTGATTAGCTAATTTTATAAATGATTTATCTATTCCTCTTTTACCAATCAAACGAGCAATCATGTTAGGCTTCAAGAGTTTAGACATAGAGTTAGCCATATCATTAACCTTCTTAGAATCTTGAGCCATCATTGATGACTTAACTTCTTTAGCTGATATAACTTTAGCTTGAACTTTGTTCCAGAACATCTTGTCCATAAACCTGCGCGCACTATTTAAAGCAGCTTCTTTACGGCTACCGAAAACATCTTCTTTTGTGACGGGATTATATCCTTCTTTTAATCTTTCTTGAGCTGTTTTGTCTTTTGTTCTAACTAATGGAACATCTTCATTAAAAGACATTGGTTTAGATGAATCATTATTAATGCTTTTTATTCTTTCTTTTGTAAGCTGTTGTATTTTTTTATGAGTATCCTGAATGCGAGGGATGCTGGTAGGATAATCAGTAGCCGGATATCCAGATACTGTATCAAAGAAAACTAATTGATTACCATTGTATGCAAGCATATTAGAAGTAATATCTTCTATTAGACCATTGTATCCACCATCACCAAATTTCTGATTATCTGTATCCACAATAGAACTAAACATCATAGAACCTTCTGGATCAAGAATAGCGTAACCTAAGTGGCTTCTTGTATCACCAGCTTTAATCTGACTGAAAAGCTCTACAATCTCTTTAGAGCTATACATTTTTCTAGCTCCGTTATACTTACTGTAAAGAACATCTTTGTCTAATTCATATACATTAAACTCTTTTTCTTCTTTTACTGATGTAAGCTCTTCTGCCTCAGCATTAAGAAGTTTGTCGTTATAAACACCATATTTACCAGAGTCAAGATTTATTATAACAAAAGCGCCGACTTTTACGTCCGGATTACTGTTATACATTTCATACATTTTTCTCCATGTATCTTTATCATTTTTAGATGCACGTACTTTTCCTGATGGATGATTATGAACTAAGCTTACGTTAACTTTTGATCCAAGTTTTTGCTTAGAGTTCTCAATAAATTTGACTATGTCAAGCATATCTAAATCTACACTAGTCTCACCAGATCCTAACCAAGCTGTTAAATAGTCACCTTCATCATTGTAGACAACAGCAAAAGCATTTTCACTATTAGCTTTACGTAAATGGCGGAACAAATATGCGATATCTGCTGTGGCCTCTATTTTAGCAGTTCCATTAAATAGCATTCCTTCTTTTATCTTGAGTAAAAAGTTTTTCCCCATTGCTGTCGCTTTGTTCCAACTCTTTCCTCCTCCAAAAATTTCATAACTCATTTGCTCACCTTCATCTTCAATCGTGGTGATTCCTGAATCATCTTCTTTTACTACAGGTTTTTTAAGCTTATATAATCTTTTCTCAGCTTTTTTAGAATCTCTTTTGTATTGTTTTATATCTTCTTTATATATCCCAATCTGATCTAATATAGACTCTACATCTTCTTTATGTTGTTCTTTTGCTTCTTCAATTGCTAAAATTCGTCCCTCTTTGGAAAAAGAATCACTAGATTTAATGTCAGAAATCCTTGACTTAAGGTCCTCTTTCATTTCTAATATGTTTCCTTTTTCAATTTCTATATCTTCATTTAATACAGTAATACGATATCCTGAATCTTCTATAATGTCTATCTCTATATTAGCGTCCTTGTTATCCGTGTATATATCTAATACATTAGCTAATCTTTCATTGAACTTGGTAGTAAGATTTTTAACTGTTGGCTCCTCTTTAGCTAATCTTTTCTTAAGTTCTTTTGTTGAACGCCCATAAGACTTATCGCTAACTCTTTTTACACCGCTACCATTATCTCCTGCTGATGTTCCTGGAGCAGAACCTGTTTGTACTACTTCAAATAAAAGCTTTGTAGCTCCTCCTTTTACTGGATATCTAGCAAATAACCTTGTATTTCCTTCATTATCAGTTACTCTTTCAAGATATTGATCAGAATCAAACTCATCATCTAAAGGAATAATTTTAGGTTTTGGCTCTTTTGCTACGGGTTCAGCTTTCTCTGTTGTCTTACTCTTAACAGGTTTTTTAACAGCTGCTTCTTTAGCTTTTTTCGTAATTTTTACTGTTCCACGGTCACTGACTTTAGTGCCATCAGGATAGGTAACCGTAAACTCTATATCAGCAGCCTTGGTTCCGTTAGCATCTTCTCTTACTTCAAAAACTTTAGTTACTTCAGGTACACCTCCGTCTTCAAGGTCTTCTAATCCGTTTTCTTCTAAGTTGATTTCCTCATTCTCATTAAGAACTGTTTCAGGACTTACGCTACTATCACTTCTTTGGTCACTACTTTTGTTACTTCTATTTGACTGATACTTTGTAGTTTTTATACCATCCTTCTCAGAATTTTGTTCTATAATAGCTGAGTTAAGTTTCTCACCTTTAACTATGACCTCTCTGTTTTCTATTATAGTTTCGTTCTCACCCAGATCTATTTCATTAAGATTTTCTGATACCTCAGTTTCAGCAACTTCAGTACTTGATGCCGCTTGTTTTTTATCTTCAACTTTTTTTTCTAGCTTCTCTTTTGGAGCAGGTTCTTCTATTACTTTACCTTCAGTTGTTGAAGCTTGTTCAGTATCTTGAGTCTTTGTTTTACTGGCATTTTCTTTAATTGACTCAATCTCGTCAATGAGTTGTCTTGTTTCTTCATCTGTATTATATAAGTTTTCTAGTTCTGATTCTAATTCTTGATTCTCGTATTGAGATAATACAATGTTATACGCTAATTCATCAGCTGTATTTCCTTTAAAAGTACGCTTAGAACCGTTTTCTGCATCTAACGTAACAGAAATAATGTTACCATCTTTATCACGATTAATCGCAGCAAGAGGATTGCTATAGTTATTATTATACTTTTTACCACGCACTAAGATGTTACCATCTTCTATAGACACTATATCACCAGCTACCTCAATTCCAGCGCTTTCTAATGATTGGTCACCTATCTCTTCTAGATTCCCAATATCTATTATTTTATCATTATCAGTGTATAAAGAAATCTTACCTCCACCTTCACTTGTAATGACCCCTGTGTTGCCGTTAATTGTGGCCCGTTGACCTATTACGTCACTTACCTTTGTTGATTCGTCTAATGCAGGCTCAGTAGCTTCAGTTGGCTTAATATCTTCTTCAACAACATCAACAGATTTTTCTTCCTTTGTATCTTGAGGATATTTCCCGTGTATCTCTTTACGATTAGATAAAAGATTTAAAGCTTGTCTTTCTCTTTCAATACGTAATTCAGGATCAGTAATAAGATCTAATTGCTGTTCCAGTATTGCAAGCTCGTTATCAATTTTAACGACTTTTTCACGGTCTTCTTCAGAGAATCTGCTGTAATAGTTTTTATCCTCTTCTATTTTTTCTTTAAGGTTTCTTTTCTCTTCTTGTATTAGTAATTCAGCAGCGCTAATCTTTTGCCGATCTTCTAACTTTTCAATACGATCATTAACAGCTTGAATTGTTTTTACAGATTTACGTCTAGATTCTTCATTCTTAAGACTTCCTCTAGCTGCACGACCATTGGCGATTAATTGAATACCTCCACCTGATCCAAATCCCATAGCATAAGCATCAATTATCTTAGGTATTTCAGAGTTTATCTCTTCAATGCTCTTACCTTCTTTTATTCCGGTTGTTACTATGTCCCATGTTTCAACAATAACTTCTTCAAAACCCTCCTCGTTACCCATCTTACGCATGTTTCTGTAGATTTCACTTGCACGAGTAGTAGCTATAAAATCTTGACGTAATATTGAGCTTTTGCTAGGATTAGATAATATAGATTTTGCAGCATCAAGATCACCACGGAACATACTTTCTGTTAGTGTTTCAACCGCTCCTTGAGCAAAAGAAAAAGCAAGTTTTTCTGCCGGACTATAACGTGGATCATTTTCTATTTGCCTGTATTTTCCACCAGCTGATGATACACCCATAGCAATTGTACCACCTGTAACACGGCTAGTTAAAGCGCCAGTTCCTATAGCGCCGCCTGACATACCAACAACAATACTAGGTATGTTTTCAGTTATGCCATCAAGCAGTAACCAAGTACCTTTACCTACATTTCCTTCTTTAACATTATTCCAAAAACCTTTATCTAAATCTTCTTGTGTAAGTCCAGGACTAAACAACCCAGAACCCGTAGCTCTTTGAGTTTTAAAAGTATTAGCATTTTGATTGTATGTTTCTGCTAGTTCCTGGAAGAAAGTATCACCTTGCTTTAACTTATCTGTAAGAGGATTGTCCGGCATAATCATTTTAGAGGACTCCTTTACTACACCATTAAATATGTCTAATACACCACCAACAAATCTGTTTGATCCGCCTACAAGTTGAGATACAATAGGAGTTTCTGCCATCCACTGACCAAAAGATCTATCAACACCTTGCAACCACGTAGGCTCAGAAGCATCAACCCCTTTATTCGGTCCGTTCCAGTTTGAATACCAATCATTAACCTGTTTGTTAACTTCTTCAGTGTCAAACCCTTGTATTCCTTCTTTTTGAGATGGTGAGGATAAATCGGTAACCAAAGATTCTGAAGCTGTAGACTCTTTTTTTTTTACATTATAATCTACTGACTCGGCATATACTGGATATTTTTCAATAACAGCATTAACCAATGTAACATCATCGTAAGAATCGTATGCTGGATATTTACTTCTTATCTTTGATGCAAACTCTTGTACAGATAGCTTTTTATCAGGCATGTCTATATTTTATAAAATATTAATTGGATCGGCTTCCGAAGTTACGGATTCACCAAAGATTCCTTGAGGATCGTTCACATTTTTTGAGTCTCCTGAAAAAGCGTTTTGAATGCCTTTATTACTCAATATTTGAGATACTTCAGAATCTTGAGCCCTCCTTGTAGTAGTCATGACTTTACCATCTTCTTGTATCATAATGGCTCCACCAACGGTAGCTTTAAGTGCCATTATTTTTTTACTTAGATCGTCATCAATAGCGCTTTCTGTTTCTACAAAATACTCTCCGCCGCTTTTGTAAAATTTAATTATCTTCTCCTTAACTTTTATTTCTCTACCAACAACACCTTTTTTGTTTTGTGAAGAGTGTTCTTTTTCTACGATTGCTCTTTCTTTATTGTTTAATTCATCATATTCTTCACCATACATTCTTTCAGATATCTGATCTGTAGTTTGCATAGGTGTTGCATATGCATATGTGGTGTTTACAGGACGAGAAAGAGTTATTCCCTCAGCTCTTGGAACAATTACCATTGATCCATTGTCATCATAAATATCAAGATTCTCAGAGGTGAAAGTTTTTAAATACTTATCGGCATCAGCAACACCTTTGTTTTTATCTCCTCTTCTTTTGAGGCCATCAGAAAAAAGGCTCATGGTATTATCAATGTAGTCGTTTTGATATCCAAGTTTGTCTTCATCTGCCTGACTCATTATGAAATTATATTGCTGGGAATTAGTAATACTGTTTTTACCCATGCTACGTAATCCACCATATACAGTAGCCATTTCCATATTATCAGTACCATATCCAACAGTTTTAATTAAGTTAGATCTACCAACTTCCATGATTGCATTATAATCATATTCTCCTGTTTGATCATTGTAAAAATCAGATTCAATTCTATCTTCAAGTTGACCTAAAATAGTTTCAGCCATTTCATTAGGAGCTGTGATTTGAAATTCCATAGATTTTGGAACCACATACTCATCCATAGCAAGTAAACTATTTGATGTTTGTGGAGTGTATCTAAATAAATCAGAATATCTTGTATATTCATCATAATTAACACCAAATGCCGAAGGATCTGACCTGTATTCAGACGTGTTTTTATGAAATCCTTCAGTTAAAAACTTAGCTTGACCGGCCAATCTAGAATATTGAGAATACGCATTGTCTAAATCTCTACGTGTTCCGACATTATCGTTAGCAGCAACATTATTCATTGCTTGCTCTACACCATTCCATTCTTGTTGTACGGCTGGTATAAATCCTTCTAAATAATTCTCTCCTGTTTGCTTATAATCATCAATATAATTAGAAGTAGCAGCTTTTTGTTTATTCATTTGACCTTGACGCTGTTGCGCCATGCCTAGAAAATCAGGTGTTTGAATTATAGTGCTTGGTACAAATCCTGCCATTACTTAAATCTTTTTGTATTTAACAAGCTACGGAAGAACTTGGACTGTTTAGCTATCTTATCAGCTTGTTCTGGATTTAAAACATATTCACCACCAGTCATTTCTCCTATGATTTCTCCGTCTTGAATCATTTGTATAGGATTACTGTTGTGATTGAATTCTCCTGGTGTTTGAATAGCTCCTCCATTATTGTATACTTCATCTTCCTCTAGTTCTTCATCTATTTCCTGCATACCTTCTGTGTTAAGGTTACCGGTAAATCCTTCCATTAATTTTCTCATCTCCTCAACAGTTGGCTGAGCAGAACCTGTACCGAAATCAACTTTCACGGATTTATCAACGTCATCTTCAAGACTTTTTTGCGCTTCTCGCGTTGCACGGTTTGCTTCTCCAACAGTTTTTAATGGATCAGTACCACCATCTTCTCCTGATAAACTAGCTCCATAGCCAATTGTGCGTCCAAGATCTGAAACACCGCTAACTGTGTTTTGAACACCAGCATTTACGGCATCTTGAGCCATTTTTCTTTCCATTAATTCACGCTGTGTATCACGCTGTATTTGACGTTCTGAGCCCATTGCCGAGCCACTAAGAGCTCTCATTATATCCTGTTGTTGACGATCTAATAGTTGATTTTTTGCCGATATACCTGCATCTGTAACCCTACCTATTCCACCAATAAGAGATCTTGACCCTCCTTGTGATAAAGCGTCTGTTGATGTAGACATGCTTTTATTAATAGTATCAATGCGCGCCTGTACAGCTTTACCTGACTTGGCTTCTCTAAGCATTTCAGCGTACTCAGAAGGCTTCATACGTGAAGCTTCTTGAACACCGGCAAGAGAATTTCTACCAGCGTTTTGCTGATAAAGTCCGTAGCCTGTTTTAGCTGCGCCTGCTATACCTTGCGCTGCAAGAAGTGACATTGTAAATGGATCCATAATGCAAATTTACGTTTTTTAATTATGCGCCTTAGAGTCTGTTAATACAGCGTTAATCGCAAACAACTCTACAGGGTTTATATCTGTTTTTGTTAATTTTATCTTAGCAAAATAATCTCTAATCTGATCACCTTCAATTGATGAATCGGCAACAAGGACAACAATGTCATTTTGTGCCAATCCTCCAACTGTTGCGCTACAAGTTAAAGTTTTTACACCGGAAATACTACTAGCTGTAAGAGATAAGTCGTCAAGCTGATTATTGTTAATCTTATATAGTTTAGATGTAGTCCCTAAAGGAAAGTTCATTAAGGATATATCATTCTTAAATAAAATCGTATCAGCTGATATACTATCTACAATACCTAGAGAAAAGAATTCATTTGTACTGTTAGTAGTAGTAATAGATCCGCTACGTGTTGACGTTGAGCCGTGTACGTAAGCATAATACATTCCTTCTTTTTCTTTAAAAGACAGATCGTCTATAACAGCTGATTGTTCTGTAGTTTTTATTGTAGTGTCCCAAGCTGCGTTACCTTCTATAGATAGTGATTCATAGGTTTTGATAGATGAAGGAGATTTTCTGGATACTACTTCAATAACAGATTCAGCGGTAGACCCTCCATAAAAAGTGTTTCTACTTACTGTTTCATTGTGCTCGTACAAATAACCATTTTTAAACGTATGCAGATTACCTCTTAAACTTGAAATAGACTCAGGGTAAAAACTATAAAAGGTTGTGAAAACATTTTTATTTATAGAATACGCTAAACTAAAAGAATCCATGCTGCCACTTATTTCTAAGCTACTTACAATGTATTCTTTATTGTCTTTATCTATACCACCAATCACCTTGTGATTTGCCTGGTTTGAAATAGTGTTAAATCTATCGCCAACAAATGAAGACATTGTTTTATCACTAATAGATGTCAATCTGTTAGATGATATACTTATTATATCTCCGCTGTTTACATCACTAAAGAAAATATTTCCATTATAATGAGCTACAGATTCTGGATGATTTCCGCATCCGTATTCACCAGTAAAATATCTCTCGTTACCAAGGACATTAGTACTTAAGGTTATTAACTCATCGCCACTACCAGTTTGTATTACATTCTTACCAACAGCTAAAACTCCAGCTCTACGTTCTTGTATGTAGAATAAAGACTGATTATATCCAACAAGACTTTTAATAGATCCGTGTTCTATCGCTAAGTCTTTAAAGTTAGCTAAAGAAAGATTAAAAGATGTTAAATTTAATATAGAGCTATCAACTGAGTAGAAATCAGAATATGTTATAGATGATTTTCTTTTTAACTGTTTAGCGTTTTGTATGTAAGCTATAGGCCTACCTATAGAGCTACTTTCTGATTCAAAAAAATCACTAACACTATAGCTTTCTATAAATCTAGTTACAGAATTTTGAACCAAAAACGTCCTAAAATTTCTTCTACTTATTTGATTTACAGAAGTAAAACAATTTCTTAATCTAAAGTAAGCGTCACCTTGTGTTATCTGTATAACTTTGTCTGTATTGGTAACACTGCCAGAGTTAGAGACGTTTAATGAAAATATTGAATCTGTCGTTTCCTCAGCAAAAAAATAATAAATACTTCCGTCTTTGTATACATTTCCTATAGTAATACTAAAGCTACCAGAAGTAATAATATCTCCTTTAAATATTCTATCAGTAGTGTTCCCTTGTACATTACTACCACTTTGCGCTGTAATTGTAAAGCTAGGAGTTGTTGTAACTCTATCATCTTCATGAGATCCAGATGAGACATCATAGCTTGTGCCTAATTCATAGTAAATATTAGATTCAATTTTAGAATCAGTATTAAACACTTCTATTAAACAGCTTTTAAACCAATTGCTATTATCATCGCTTATAGCGGAAATATTAAATCCTAAAGCATCTTCATTTTCTTCAATTATTAAGAAATCACCAGTAGTAGCGTATTTAGATGATTTATTTAGCTCATTGTATATAGGGTTTTCATTACTGTCATCAATTGTAACTGAATCAATAATATTAAAAACATATTGAGATTTACTACCGTTATTGTAATCAATAATTCTTAATTTATCTCCTTTGTTAAAAGAGTAAGAAATACCAGCGTTCATTGATTTAGTATAGCTTTCTTCCTTGTTTAGTAAGCTGTTTAAAGAAATGTATATTTTTCTTTTACCAGATAAAAAGAATGCACTTCCATCATTCCTGTACGGAACAAATGCTCCAGAAATGGTATACATTAGTTTGCTTTCAGTATTGCCCTTACCCACATATACAGGAGCCCATTTTTTAGCAAACGATGGAGGGTTATGGGCAATCCTCATCACAACAGAAGCTGGTCCGTATAAATTATTTTCTGTAGATCTGTCATTAAGAGAGTTTACAAAAATGTCTCCAAGCTCTTGAACGCCTGTACTTCTGTTTCTATCATCGTAGTATATAATACCCATTGTATGGGAAGAGCCAGACTTGAAACATTTACTCTCTCCTTTTAAAGATCCTAAAAAGTTTGATCCCTTGTAAAGTACAGCACTACCGTTTGAAATAGTTTTGCCTCCACCTTCAACAATGCTTACAACAATCTCTTCATAAGAAAGAACTTGTAACGGTGCATCTTGATGAGCTATAAAGTTTGGCCGAAGGACAAGCTCATTAGGTCTTAAGTCTATATCAACTGTATTTGCATTTTTTGTTACAAATATTTGAAATGAAACAGTACCTATAAAATTACCTGTACGGTTATTATTTAGATCATGTATGGAATTACCGTCATTAGTAGGGCTAACACCCATTTCAATATGTGATAGATGGTAAAGGTCGTAAATAATATCTATAATGTCAGATCTTGAACTTCCGGATGGGATGTCTATGTTTTCTCTAAACTGAACACCTTGCGCATCTAGATAAACTCCATTAGATATAGCATTTATAACACCTGCTCCAGAGGTTATAGCAGCACTACCGTCATCTTTAGTAAATGAAAAATCAACATCTGGAAAAGTTAAAGATCCACCTGCGGTGTTTATGATGTTTATTGTTTTTGGATCCCAGAAAACATTTACAAAAAGCCTAGAATCTCCACTAGTCGTTCCGTTAAAAGCAGTATCAGAAAAGTCAAATTCAATCTTTCTTAGATCCACTGCGTTGAAAGCTACATCAAAATTGTCTCCTGTTGGTTTACTTGAATAATTAGATAAGAGAGTACTAGTAGTAGCTATGTTTTCATAACCTTCCGTGTAACCTCCGTACATTAATCGTCCTTCAATTATAGATTGACTATCAGCTTTTAAAGGAACGTTATCGTATAATTTATTTTGCTGTGTAGTTGCTAATACAGATCCCCTCTTGTCGTCAATAAAGTTTATTGTAACAGCATTACTGTTATGAACATTATCTTTTTCTTCTATTTCAAAAAAAGATCCACTGTTGCCTTCTCTTGCATATAAAATAATTTTATCTACATCAGCTACAGTGTTTTTTACAAATACATTAATTTGATTATAGAAATCTTCAGTAGACTCTGTTATAAATCCATCTCTTAACTGTGTTATAGAAGAAGTCAAAGAACTGTATGGCGACATTGATGAGTGCTCACCATCGTCATATACATATTTGTATGCAAATTGATACACCTTATTGAAGATACGATTCTCCTTTAGTGTTGAGTTATTTACAATATTATATGTTGGAGGATCTAATGGTGGTTGTTTAGCTACAGTTAAAAATAATAGTTTCTCATAGTCTGTACCTGTTGTAAACTTATTAGGATAGTTTCCAGCTATAGCTTTTGTAACATTAATTTTTTTAGGCGCTGATTCACTGTCGTTGAAAAACAATAGTATATCACCGCTATTTGACTCTATAATATCACCAGTTACAAAAGAATTAGCATTGAAGCCTAATACAGAGTCTTGATAAACTCTTGATGAAGATCCTGTAGATGAGTTATATTGATATATTGAATGATTGTTATTAGCGTTATATATAAAGTATATAATAATCCCTAACTGCTCATGAGAAACAGACCCTACAGTTTTGCTTGTTCCTGATGCTGGAGCTATGTTAAAGCTTTTAGCAACGTTTCCGTAAGCATTTTTTATAACTATACCATCTCCATCATCTTCAGTAGATATACGTAGATTCAACGCCTCAGTCATCTCTGAAGGTTTAATAAGACGTTCATCATTGTCCTTGTTAAGGTATCTTGGTGTAAGTTTATCTATAGCCATGATTAATATTTAGGCGACTGTCTGAAATTTTTTCTAATCATTGCTAATGCATCAACCTTACCGAAAGATTTCATTCTTGAATTAGCTTTTCTACGCTCGTTATAATACTCCTGTCTAGCTCTTGCTTTTTCATTACCAGGAACATTGCTCTTACGTTCTACTATTTTGTAATACATGTAAGCACGTAACGCTTCTTCAGCAAATTTATGTACTGTAGGACTCTCTGATAAAGCTTCATCTGCAACATATTCTATAGCAACAGTAGTTGACCCTACGCTAGTAGAAAGTTCTATTCTATTCTGATCATAATTAATACGGTATTCACCTGCGCCTTTTCCGCCACCCATTCCATACAACCCACCTTGTGATCCGGTAGAAATGTAGTTTCTATACACTTCTGAGTCAAAAGCGCTATAATTAGGAATAGCATCTCTGCCTCTAGTGGAGATTAAGTTTATGTTTGAGTTTTCTATAAACTGATATATCAATCCATCTGACCCGATAACACCTAGCTTTAACAACCCTACAAAATCAGCAGGTAAAGCAACTGTCCCTGTAGTTTGATCTACAGATATCTCA
>Ga0307488_10002309_pt1 | contig 16159 bp, 15 predicted proteins | sample SB02metaG_FD_202248 | JGI IMG/M metagenome (GOLD analysis project Ga0307488, IMG submission 202248) | Sea-ice brine microbial communities from Beaufort Sea near Barrow, Alaska, United States - SB 0.2 | ecosystem: Environmental > Aquatic > Marine > Coastal | place: USA: Alaska | collected... | reverse complement strand
TTGTAGGATCCCCAGGAAAGGTTATTCGCCAGTTGGATGAACAGGCTCGAGCCATGTTGCTCGCTTCAGCTGCGAGCTATGTTCATGAAGGAAAAGTAATGTTGAATGAGCTTGTAGAGGTAGAGCGCTAATGTCGGATAAGCCGGTAAAATCACCCTGCAATTCGGTGTGCTCATTAAATGATGAAGATGTCTGCATGGGCTGCTACAGAACCTCGGAGGAGATTCGCATCTGGTCCGTACTGGATAATGACCAGCGCCGTGATGTAGTGATTGCCTGCGGTGAGCGCAATCGCAAGGTCAATCCGTTTTACTAGGCTCTACACTTTTTCTGGCCCGCAACTTAAACAGGCCCGATAGATTATTCGTCCGTTGCTACAGGCTTTTTCTTCATCGGCGTCACCGCAATCTTCTTCACCATGGTGCCGTTAATTTCTTCAGTTTCAAATCTATAACCGTTCACCATAAAGCTAACATTGCCGTCGGGAATGCTCTCAAGCTGCTCAAGGGCTAAGCCATTGAGCGTCTTCGGGCCGTCCGTTGACAGGCTCCAGCCAGTTGCCTTATTAATTTCACGAATGGTTGCGACACCATCAATCAAGTAACTGCTGTCACCGCGAGCCAAAATGTCATCGGCCTCATCTGCGGTATTGGTGGTGAAATCCCCAACAATCTCTTCGAGAATATCTTCCAGTGTCACCAGTCCCTTAACGTCGCCATACTCGTCGACAACCACAGCAAAACGATTGCGAGTGTTTTTGAAATTTAACAGCTGAGTGGTGAGCATGGTGCTTTCGGGAATAAAGTAGGGCTCTTCGGCAAAGCGCTTGATCGCAGCATGGGTGACTTTCTCGGCACGGGCCAAATAGTTGGCCTTGCGGATATGGAAGATGCCAACAATATTATTGATATCGCCGTCATAGATCGGCATGCGGGTATATTCACACTTAAACAGCTTGGCCATTAAAACATCTGGATCGTCTTGAATATCTAATCCAATGATCTCACTGCGAGGAATCATAATATCCTCAACCGCGACGTTTTCTAGATCGAGGATGCCTTTCAACATACCCTGGTGACTATCGGACATTTTATGTCCGGAGATATCCACAACCGAGCGCAATTCTTCGGTATCTAGGCCATCGTCACGTGAAGAGTTGGGGTCGAAGCCAAGCAGCTTGACCAGTCCATTGGTGAGCTTGTTGATCGCCCACACCAGTGGCCAGAAAAGTGTCAGCAGAGGTTTAAGGATATGACTGGCTTTGAAGGCAAACCATTCAGGATACTGTGCGGCAATGGTCTTTGGCGTCACCTCGGCGAATACCAAGACTAAAATAGTCAGGGTTGCAGTGGCTACCCAGGGTGCCGCTGCTTCACCTACATAAATAATCGCCAGTGCATTAGCAATAATTGCTGCGAGAATATTAACCGCATTATTGCCAATCAAAATCAGACCGATCAAGCGGTCGGGGGTGGCGAGTAATTTTGCGGCACGGCGCGCGCCAGAGCTTTTTTTACGCTGATGCCTCAATCGATAGCGATTGAGTGACATCATGCCGGTTTCAGAGCCGGAGAAAAATGCAGACAGGAGTAGCAGTATGAAGAGTGCTAGCCACAGCATCGACGAATCGGAAACGTCCAAGAATTAAAAGCCTTTAGTAAACTGGCCGAACATGTTGAAGTAGTTTTTTGCTTTTAGCAATAGAGTTTTAGCCCCAGACTGACGGCAATTAAGAGGGCTGACTTAAACCAGCAAGAATTCTAAAACCACTTTGCTGCCCACATAGCCCAAAACGATGGCGATAAAGCCAGCCCAGGTCCAGCGTATGGCGGTTTTGCCACGCCAACCTTGTACCTGCCTGCCCCAGAGTAAAACGCCAAAGAAAGCCCAAGCTACTAGGCTAAAAACCACTTTGTGTAACAGCTTCTGGGCGAAAAAGTCTTCGTAGAAAACAAATCCACTGATCAGCGATAGGGTGAGTATTAACTCCCCAGCCCAAATCAGCTCAAACAGAAGGGCCTCCATACTCTGTAACGGCGGGAAGGTGCGCATCAGTAAATTCTGGTGTTTATGTTTGAGCTGCCAGTTCTGGTAGCCCATTAGGGCTGCCTGCAGGGCCGCTATAGCAAGCAGGCTATAAGCCAGGATCGAGAGCAGCACATGCAGCTGCATGCTCGGTGTGAGCATTACCGCGGTTTTAGTGCTCGCGCCAGTAATAGCGGCAGCGATAGTCAGCGCAGAAATCGGAAATAGCAAAAAGTTGAGGCTGTGTATGGGCTTCTTGAGTCCGCTACAAAACACCACCACATTGATGATCAATGAAATTAGCGCAAATATCTTCAACAGACTGAGATCTAGACCCTCTGAACTGAACAGGAAATCCGCCACTGCCTGGCTGTGCAGCACAATCGCCACGGCCGTCGCTATCTGAAGAACCAGGGTTGGAGTATTGATCTGTTTGCGCAGCTGCAGAACCTGATAGCCAAATGCTAAGAGGTATATGGCGATCGCTGCATAGGCAAGAAGGCTGGTCATTACATGTGAGTCGCTAATAATTTGAAAAGAGTGTGGCATATTCAGGCAGCTGGGTGAAGAGTTGCGACAATTAATTGCTATAATGCTGCGCATCTATAAATAGTTGGAAAAAAGTCTCATGGCAATGTTTGAAAATCTCAGTGATCGGCTATCCGATAGTCTTAAAAAAATATCCGGTAAAGCCAGCCTCAGCGAAGCCAATATTCAGGACACCTTGCGTGAAGTGCGCATGGCGCTGCTGGAGGCGGATGTCGCCCTGCCGGTGGTCAAAGATTTTATCGAACAGGTCAAACAGCGCGCCCTGGGGCAAGAAGTTAATCGCAGCCTTAATCCCGGCCAACAGTTTCTCAAAATTGTTCAGGGCGAGCTCGAAAGCGTTATGGGCGAGCAAAATGAAAGCCTCAATCTAGCGGCTCAACCACCTGCGATCATTTTGATGGCGGGTTTGCAGGGAGCAGGTAAAACCACATCTGTTGCCAAGCTTTCCCGATATCTCAGTGAGCGGGAAAAGAAAAAGGTCATGGTGGTCTCTGCGGATGTCTACCGTCCCGCAGCCATCGAGCAGCTCAAAACCCTAGCAGAGGAAGTGGGTGCCGAATTTTTCCCCAGTGATATCAGTCAAAAGCCCGTTGCCATCGTTAACGCCGCTATAGATAGTGCGAAGAAAAAGTTTGTCGATGTACTGATTATTGATACCGCCGGTCGATTGGCGGTCGATGAAGAAATGATGGGCGAAATCAAGCAGGTCCACGCCGCCGCCAATCCTATTGAAACCCTGTTCGTGATCGACGCCATGATCGGTCAGGATGCGGTGAATACCGCCAAAGCCTTTAATGAAGCACTGCCACTGACTGGCGTGATCCTCACCAAAGTTGACGGCGATGCTCGTGGCGGTGCCGCGCTCTCAGTGCGCCATATCACCGGCAAGCCAATTAAATTCCTCGGTGTCGGTGAAAAGACCGATGCCCTAGAGCCTTTCCACCCTGAACGTATCGCCTCGCGCATTCTAGGTATGGGCGATGTGATGTCGCTGATCGAAGATGTAGAGCGCAAGGTCGATAAAAAGAAAGCTGAAAAGCTCGCGCAAAAGATCGCCAAGGGCAAGGGCTTTGATCTTGAAGACCTCCGAGATCAGCTGCAGCAGATGAACAATATGGGTGGCATGGCAGGACTGATGGACAAGCTTCCAGGTATGGGCAATATGGCCCAGATGGCACAGCAGCAGAATGTCACCAGTCAGTTTGGCCAGATGGATGCGATTATCAGCTCCATGACCCCAAAAGAACGTCGCAACCCAGATATATTAAATGGCTCGCGTAAGCGCCGCATTACCGTTGGTTCCGGTACCACCATTCAGGATCTTAATCGTCTGCTCAAACAGCACAAGCAGATGGCCAAGATGATGAAAAAGATGAAGGGCAAGGGCATGCAAAATATGATGCGCGGCCTAGGTGGTGCTATGGGTGGCGGAATGGGCGGTGGCCCTGGCGGTTCTATGCCGCCGATGGGTGGACTGCCGCCGGGTGGTTTTCCGCGTCGTTAGATTACGCTGATACACAGGCGCTGACTGGCTGTAGGGGTAGATTTACAGGCTTGTTAGCTTACTGTTTAAAGGTGTTTCCTTTTAGTCTCTTATGACGTAAGATACCGCGCCTTTCGGGGAGCTGCGTCCAATGCTGCGCGGCCCTTTTAAAAGCATCAATTCTGGCGATTGTGCCAGTTTGAACACAGGATTTTAGTACATGGTCACAATTAGATTGGCACGTGGTGGCGCTAAGAAACGCCCGTTTTACCACATCACAGTTTCTGACTCACGCAACGCACGCGATGCACGTTATATCGAGCGTGTAGGCTTTTTTAACCCGGTTGCCCGCGGTGCTGAAGAGCGTCTGCGTATGGACATGGACCGCGTTACATACTGGCAGGGCCAGGGCGCACAGGTCAGTGATCGCGTTAAGTCGCTGATCAAAGAAGCTGCCAAGGCTCAAGTAGTAGCTGCCTAATCTACCTGCATCTGTTGCTGAACACATCTGGAAATCATGATTGATGGAAACTCTGGTTGTTGGTCGCATAACAGCTGTCTTCGGTGTCCGTGGCTGGGTGAAAGTCCATGCCTACACTGAACAGGTCGAGACGCTCTGCTCTTATCAGCCTTGGTTGATCGATACAGCTGCTGGCGTCAAGCCGATACAGATCGACGAATGGCGTAAGCATGGCGAAAGCCTGGTTGCGCACATTGTTGGTATCGACGATCGCGATATAGCGCAGACCTGGTGTGGCAATGATATTTTGGTTGAGAAAGCCAAGCTGCCTGAGCTGAAAAGCAATGACTATTACTGGTATCAGCTCGAAGGGCTGTCAGTGATTAGCCATTTTGAGGGTGAGCAGGTTCGACTGGGTACAGTTAAATCGCTTCTCGAGACTGGCGCCAACGATGTGTTAGTGGTCAAAGGCGATGGCGAGAGTATCGACCGAGAAGAGCGGTTAATCCCCTACGTTGATCAGTTTGTCACCAGTATAAGCATGGTGGACAAGCAGATTGATGTTATCTGGGATCCGGCTTTTTAGTCTGGCTTCTCTTAGCGGTGTGGTACAGGTTTTGTGTGACAGGGCTTTAAAGAGAGCAGTTTCAGAGGACAGGTAAATGAAAATCGCACTGATTACCCTGTTCCCGGAAATGTTCAGTTCGCTGACCGAATACGGTATTAGCGGGCGCGCAGTAAAGAACGGATTGCTGGAGAGTCAGAGCTTCAATCCGAGAGACTTTACTGAAGACCGCCACCAGACAGTTGATGCACGCCCCTACGGCGGCGGTCCTGGCATGGTGATGATGGTAGAGCCTCTGCGTAAGGCGATAGCCGCTGCGAAGCAGTGGGCAGGTGATGATACCAAAGTGGTCTATCTCTCACCCCAAGGACAGGTCCTCAATCAGGGCGCAGTAAACGAATTTGCTACACAGCAGTCACTAATCCTGATTGCTGGCCGCTACGAAGGAATCGACGAGCGGCTGATAGAGCAAGAGGTAGACGAGGAGTGGTCCATAGGTGACTACGTACTCAGCGGCGGTGAATTGCCTGCCATGGTGTTGATGGATGCATTAATTCGTCAAATACCAGGAGCCCTAGGACACAAGGACTCTGCTGACCAAGACTCCTTTGCCGAAGGCCTATTAGACTGTCCGCACTTTACGCGGCCAGAGGATTACCAAGGGCAGCCGGTACCAGCAGTGCTGTTGTCAGGTAACCACGAAAAAATTAGACGTTGGCGTTTGCAGCAATCATTAGTGCGAACCCAACAGCGAAGACCAGATTTACTGGACCGCCTCGAGCTCAACCCTGAGCAACAGGCTCTACTCAAGGAAATGAGTGCTGCGCTGGCAGATGATGGCAAAGGATAGTGACCATCCTCTCTGTACAGAGCTCTAAAACAGGTGGCATGCCACCAACCAATGAAAATTGAGGAGCAAGAAATGACTAACAAAGTATCGATAATTGCTGCGATTGAAAAAGAGCAGATGAGCAAAGAAATTCCTGATTTCAGCCCCGGTGATACCGTTGTTGTGCAGGTAAAAGTAAAAGAGGGCACTCGTGAGCGTCTGCAGGCATTCGAAGGCGTAGTATTAGCCAAACGTAACCGTCAGCTGAACTCTGCCTTTACCGTTCGTAAAATCTCTAACGGCATTGGTGTTGAGCGTACGTTCCAGACTTACAGCCCATTGGTTGACAGCATTGAAGTGAAGCGTCGCGGTGCAGTTCGTCGCGCCAAGCTCTACTATCTCCGTGAGCGTTCAGGTCGATCTGCACGTATCAAAGAGAAGCTCAACAGATAAATACCGGTTTCAAACCAGTATTTGTTGCGCAAAGGCGGCTCCGAAAGGACCGCCTTTTTTAATGTCTGGAAAAACTAACATTCCATTTATGTGTTACCCATATTTTTTCAAGACCTCAGCTTGACAGCCCATCGCCATGGTCTATCTTTTTAATTACCACTGTAAAATGTGATCAACCTCACATTTTACGCAAAAATAATTCACAGACATTCCCAGAGATGTTTTGTGAATCCTAGGGAGAGACCTCCAAGGAAAGCATCATGAAAACAACAGTATTAGCGACCCTCTTTGCAGGGTTATTGGCGCTGAACCCAGCTCAGGCGGGCACCATTGACCTACTTAGTGTCTGGTCTGCAGACAAAGGTCAAACTAGCGGGGGCGTTGATGAAAACGCCGGCAATACCGCGTTTGGAGACGGTGTAATCGATCAAGTCTTCCCGGATAGTTGCACAACATGTGTTGTTACAACCAACAATATCGGTGATATCACATCCGGCGATTTTTGGTCCACCGGCACAGCTCATGATCAACCGGCCGATATGGTAAATATGTTGGCGTTTGAAGGGATAGTTATTCCAGGTTTGACAGGTAATAAAGATCCTGTGAGCTTTAGTGGTCAGACGTTATTAACCACAGCCGATTTCACCGGTTATTTAACGGTTAAGGCAGCAACCTATGTATGGCTGTTTAAGATTAATGGTGATAGCACAGTGGGGAATCAGATTCAGGTTGAAATAGGCAAAGCACTGGATGGTATAGATCACGATATCTCCCACTACACTGAATGGGCAGTAGCTGAAGTCCCTCTCCCTGCGGCAGCTTGGTTATTCATATCCGGCCTGCTTGGCTTGGCCGGCTTGCGGAAATCATCAAAACAGTAATCTAGTCGCGAATTAAAGGAGAACTGATTCACAATTTGGATGTTACGCAATCGACACAACCTGTCGGTGGCGTACACTCCAGTTTAGGAAATTATCGTTTAGAGTCAGTTTTGCTTTATGGCCGATCAAATATCAAGGATGGTACGTCGTCACGACGCCAAGATTAATGCCTTTTCTCGCCTTATAGATGCGGCGATTATAGGCTGTACTCTTGTGGCGTTGGTTTCGGTGCTCAAACTCAGCTGGGTACCGCTGTATAGCTGGTTGCTGTTGATTTCTATTGTGCTGTTTAGCTTCCTCTCAGAGTCCAGCCACAGTAAATCCTGGCGTGATATTAGCTTGCGAGCAGAAGTCACTAGTGTAGGCAGCAACTGGCTAGCTATCGTTTTAGTGTTGGTTCTGCTTGATCTGGTCTTTCATCCCTCCGACCTCTACAACCGCGAGATGGTTTTTTACTGGTTTATCCTCACTCCCATAGAGCTTATCTCCTGGCATTCAATATTGCGCATGGCCTTGCGCCTGTTTCGCTATACCGGCGTACGAGCGCAGTCTGTGGCTATTTACGGCGCCACGGAATTGGGTGCCGGCCTTGAGGGTCGCATTCAACATATGCCCTGGTCGGGCTACAATTTTGTCGGTTATTTTGATGACCGAAAAACCAATGGCACCCGCCGCTTTATATCCGATTCCAGTCTCATTAAAGGCGGCTCTCAGGAGCTTATTGAACAGGCCAAATCTGGCAAGATAGACACCATCTTTATCACTCTACCCCTGGCCGCTGAAAAGCGTATCAAGCAGCTACTCAATGAGTTGGCCGACACCACTGTTTCTGCCTACATGATGCTCGACCTCTTCAGCTTTGATCTGCTTACCGCCAGTTGGTTGGATATTCAGGGCATGCCGGCGATCAGCGTCTTTGAATCCCCCCATACGGGCTTAGATAACTTTGCCAAGCGTTCTCTTGATCTAGTTGCTGGCAGCATGATCTTGACCCTGATTGCCATTCCTATGCTGTTAATCGCCGCAGGCATCAAGCTCACATCCAAAGGCCCCGTGCTCTTTCGACAGCAGCGTTACGGCGTTGGTGGCGAATCAATAACCGTGTGGAAGTTCAGAACCATGACGGTAATGGATGCTGGCGACAAACAGCTTGTACAGGCCTCCAAAGATGACAGTCGCATCACTCCTTTTGGTGCGCTGTTGCGCAGAACCTCAATGGACGAGTTGCCTCAGTTCTTTAACGTTATTACCGGCTCTATGTCGATTGTCGGGCCGCGCCCACATGCAGTGATTCACAACGAGTTTTACCGCACTGCGATCCATGGTTACATGCTGCGCCACAAGGTTAAACCTGGCATCACGGGTCTTGCACAGATCAAAGGCTATCGCGGCGAAACGGACACCTTAGCGAAGATGGAAGGACGCATTAAATACGACCTTGAATATATCCGCAGCTGGTCCCTCTGGCTCGACGTTAAATTGATCCTAATGACAGCTTTTGGCGGATTTCTAAATAAAAATGCTTACTAACACTTGGCCCCGGACCAGCGGCTTCTAAAGAGCCCAATTAGGTCTACACTAAACTGAAGGATTAGACAGGAAGGAGATCATGGATATGATAGTTGGATATTTGACCCAAAAATTAAACAGCAAGCTAAAAATAGTCTTTGTAACAGCAGTGGTTGCATCCCTAGGGTTGTGTCAGATTGCCGCTGCAGACAGCTACAAACTCAATCCGGGAGATCAGGTTGAGATATCGGTTTGGAATGAAGAAAATCTACAAAAGATAATCACCGTATTACCCGACGGCATGATCTCATTTCCCTTGGTCGGGCATCTGCAGGCAGCAGGAAAAAGTGCCTCAGAAATTGAAACCACCATCGCCGCAAAACTCGATGCCTATATCGCCGATCCAGAGGTCAATGTCACCGTCACCAGCACCAGAGGCAACGTCATCTTTGTTGTCGGCAAAGTCTTAAAGCCCGGCCCCATTGTCATGATTCAGTCCACCACCGTAATGCAGGCACTGGCCATGGCTGGCGGGCTCAATGAATTTGCCTCAGCTAACTCGATCAAAATCATTCGCCGCAGCGGTATTGAAGACGGCGCGCAAGAAACCTTGCTCAAAATCCGTTATTCCGATCTTGAAAAGGGCGGGGCTAGTTGCTTGACTGCAAACAATGGCCAGGAGGCGATTGAGATCGCGAGCGAGCTACATGTGGATGCGATTCTGATGGATATCCATATGCCAATTGTCGATGGTGTTACCGCCTGCGAAACGATTATCCAACAGTCTGGAGAGAGCCCGCCGATTATAGGCTTGACCGCGGATGTGACCATGGTGGAGCAACAGCGAATCACCAAGGCCGGCGCGGCAATGCTGTTGCTCAAACCGGTCAATGAGAGCGAGTTGATCAAGAGCCTGACTCGAGTTGTGGCCAGCTCTACCGTTGCTTCGGTGCCCAGAGGGTCTGGACTGCTCTCGACTGTGGTGCCCGTCGAAGAGCTAAAAAAAGCGCTTTATGAAAGTCTTGATAAGCTCGACAAGCAATTGAGAAATAATGAACAGGGTAGCGTACGTGAAATAGTGCACGACCTAATGGGTCTTTCCGGGCTTTATGGGATGACCGAACTCCGCGATATGGTGCTGGCCTTTAGAGCGAACTACAGCTCTCTGGATGCTGAAACGAACCTTATGCGTGTGAAGCAAATTCGTCAGCATGTTACGAATTTTTTCGCCTCTTGAAATGAACCCTCCTAATCCCTCAGATCAAAAACTAATCCTTTAGTACTAGTTCGTCAGTGTGATTTTCTTTTGTAAATCATAGGCCTATTATGGAACCCTGTATTGGCTCCCTAGCATGATGCGTACAAAGGGATGGTAGTGGTGAATAAATTACAGTCCTACACTGCTTTTTTATACAGACGGCGCTAATAAGCAGGACGCTTGAGGCATAGCTGACAGGGAGTTGGCTAGAATGGAAACAGGCCAGATTAGCATTAGCCGTTTTGTCACTACCGATTTTGTGTGAACACATGGCGACTAGGAAGTCGTGCACCAAGGATGGTGCGAGTCAATATTTATTATACAGACGGAGCTAATAAGCAGGACGCTTGAGGCACAGCTGACAGGGAGTTGGCTATATAGGGAACAGGCCAAATTAGCGATAGCCGTTTTGAGATCTCCGATGTTTATGGATGCATCGGAACATGGAAGTTCTGAACCACGGATGGTGCAAGTTAGTAAATTTCAAGGTCATTGGTACTCCTTTAAAACCCGGACATGGCACTTGCCCAGTCTGGGTTTTTTTTGCCTATCGAATTTCTTTTACTCCATAGCCCATAAGACATAGACTGCCTACCTACTCAATGGATAACAAAAACTCTATGTCTCGAAAAGAAAAACCGACCGATCCCTATGCTAGCCGTGAAGCATCCAAGTACCAGAGGCCTGTGCCGAGCCGCGAGTTTGTACTCGACTATCTTCGGGAAAGTGTTGGGCCGCTGACTCATGAGGAAATTTGTGTGGGTTTGCAGTTGGTTGACGACGAGCAAATTGAAGCTATGCGTCGGCGTCTTCGAGCTATGGAGCGGGATGGTCAGGTTGCTCGCAACCGAGCTGATGGCTACGGCACTTTGGACAAATTAAATTTGGTCAAAGGCCGCGTTATAGGTCATCCGGAAGGCTATGGTTTTGTTTCACCACTGGAAGCGGGCGAGCAAGATATCTACCTCTCTAGCCGCCAGATGCGCCGTGTCTTTGACGGCGACATTGTGCTGGTGAGAATCTCAGGCCGCGATCGCCGCGGGCGTCCCGAAGGGACTTTGGTGGATGTCGTGGAGCGCAAGACTACAGAGCTGGTTGGACGTTACTTCTGCGAGAGCGGTATTCACTTTGTCCGCCCCGACAATCCACGTATCAGTCAGGATATTCTGATTGCCGCCGATCAGCTGAATGGGGCTGCTCCCGGTCAAATCGTGTTGGTTGGCATCACTGACGCACCCTCGCGCAACAGTCCGCCCAGCGGGCACGTCGCTGAAGTATTGGGGGACCATCTGGATCCCGGTCTGGAAATAGAAGTCTCGATTCGCAATTACGGCATTCCCCACCAGTGGAACGATGCCGTTCAACGGGAAACTGATGCCATTCCGGATCATGTGACCGACAAAGAATTTCGTGTTGATCTGCGGGCCTTGCCTCTGGTCACCATCGACGGTGAAGACGCGCGAGATTTTGATGATGCGGTCTACTGTCAGCCCAAACCTCGCGGTGGCTGGAAGCTTATTGTCGCCATCGCCGACGTGTCACATTACGTCCAGGCTGGCAGCGCTTTGGATATTCAAGCCTTTGAGCGCGGCAATTCAGTGTACTTCCCCAATCATGTTGTACCCATGTTGCCAGAGAAACTCTCCAATGGCCTCTGCTCGCTAAATCCCAAAGAAGATCGTCTGTGCATGGTCTGTGAAATGCAGATCAGTCGCGACGGAGATGTGACCAAATACCAGTTTTATGAAGCGGTGATGTACTCTCATGCGCGTATGACCTACACCCAGGTGGCGCAAATTATTGAAGAGCGTGGATCGGCAGAAAACGCCAATATCCGCGATCAGTTTGCTGCTATCTTGCCGCAGATTGACTCATTGCATGATCTCTATAGCGTGCTGCACAAGCGCCGCAGTGAGCGCGGTGCTATCGACTTCGATACTCAGGAAACTCGTATCCTGTTTGATAGCCAGCGCAAGATCAGCCAGATTATCCCGGTTAAGCGCACCGAGGCACACCGTCTTATTGAAGAGTGCATGTTGGCAGCCAATGTCTGTACTGCGCAATTTCTTGAGAAATCGAAGCTGCCGGCACTCTATCGTGTTCACGAAGGCCCTAGCGAGGACCGTCTTTCCTCTGTGCGGGACTTTCTCGGCGAGCTTGGAATGGGCTTGGGTGGCGGCGACGATCCCCAGCCAGAGGACTACCAGCGCGTTTTAAGGTCGGCTAAAAATCGTGATGATGCCTCGGTTATCCAGTCAGTGCTGTTGCGCTCAATGAGCCAAGCGGTTTATCAGGCTGAAAACCTTGGCCATTTTGGACTCGCCTTTGAGGGCTACACCCATTTCACCTCACCGATTCGTCGTTATGCCGATCTGTTGGTGCATCGCGCCATTCGCAGTCTGATACGCAGTAACAAAAAAGTCTCTGGTGTAGTGCGCGTTGAAGGGGCTAAAGAGATTGCCAAAGCGGATATCTATCCCTATGAGCTGCCCCGCCTCGATGAAACTGGAGCGCATCTCTCGGTCACTGAGCGCCGCGCTGATGAGGCGACCCGCGACGTGGTCAATTGGCTCAAGTGTGAATATTTAGTTGATCGAGTTGGTGATGAGTTCTCTGGTGTAGTGACTGCTGTGACCGGTTTTGGTTTGTTTGTCATGCTCGATGAGCTCTATGTCGAGGGTTTGGTCCACGTCACCGGCCTGCCGAAAGATTATTACAATCATGAAGCATCTCAGCACCGTATGGTTGGCGAACGCACCGGTCGCATATTCCGCCTCGGGGACAAGCTCAGAGTGCGGGTGGTTCGGGTCAACCTGGATGAGCGGAAAATTGATTTTGAATTGGCTGGGGAGGAGAAATCCAGCAACCATTCAGGCGCTAAAAAGCCAGCGGGAAAATTTGCTGGAAAAGCGGGCGGTAAGTCACGTGAACAAGATTCCAAGACCGGCCCTAAAGGTAAAAAGAAACGTGGGGCTGGTGCTAGATCTGGCGGCAAGGATTCAGCGCCCGGCTCGAAGCGCCGTCGCAATGCGGCTAATTCTACGGGAGGGACTACCGGACAGGGCAAGAACGCCGCTGGTTCCGCGCCCAAGAAAAAGCCTAAAAGCTGAGTTGGCTTTTAGGCTTATGTTTTTTAAAGTGGCTGTTTTAAATGGCTGCTTTAAACCATTATTTTAAATGATTCGGCAACACCCGATTAAGTATCTCGGCGATATAGCTGAGAAAGAGGGTGCCCATGCTGCTTTTATAAAAATTGGGGTCGCGATTGCCCACCGCCAAAATGCCATAAAGGCTGTCATAGCGCAGTGGCACCGCGGCCACTGATCCCACCTGACGGCCTCGCTCACCAAACAAAAACATCATCTCGTCTTCCCGGAGAATACCGCAAACTGCACGATTGGCGCCGATCAACGTGCCAACGCGCTCGTTGGCTTTTTCAGTGCTGGCAATGCGTGCCATAGTGCGTGGCAGTTTCTTCTCATCGCCTAACAGAGTCAGGCTGTAAAATTCGATACCGTAATCTTTGCCTAAACTGTCATAGACCGCTTCGACCAATGCGCCCAGAGTTTTGGCTTCGAGCAGGTTGAGCACCAGACGTTTGGTTTTTTCAAACAGCAGATCGTTATCCTTGGCGGTCTGCAGCATATTGTCTAATCGCGAACGCATCTCTTTGTTGCGATCACGCATCACACCAACCTGACGTTCAACCAAGGAAATCGCCTTGCCACTATTGTGGGGCAGAACCATGGTTTCGAGGATATCGGTATTTTTGTCCAAAAAGTCTGGGTTATCGCGGAGGAATTCACGGACAACCTTTTCGATTGGCTTTGCTTCGGTTTCGACTTCTTTGCTCATATTCTTATACGTCCGTGAAAAACTGTCTTCGCTGGTCCGCTCATTATCAGTGCATGGCCGGCACCTTTCCAGTCTATTTTTAGAGACCCTCGGGTTAGGTGGACGGTCACTGGTGAATCGACTAGCTGCTGTTGGATCGCTGCGACTGCTGCGGCACAGGCACCAGAACCACAGGCTTCGGTTTCGCCGACGCCGCGTTCGAACACTCTGAGCTTGATCTCGCTGCGGTCGATAATCTGCATAAAGCCCACGTTGACACGGTTGGGGAAGCGCTCATGGGACTCGAGGGCTGCGCCCAACTCGGCCACTGGCGCTGTGTCAATATCGGTCACGGTCAACACCGCATGGGGGTTGCCCATGGAGACCACTGCTATGCGCTGTGCCTGCCCATTAACCTCTATATCGTAGAGCAATTCTGGTTCACTGGCCTGAAAGGGAATCTCCTGTGGATCCAGTTCAGGGACACCCATATCCACGGCAACCAGATTCTTATTAATCAGATTTAGCGTCATTACGCGATTTGAGGTCTGCACTTGAATAGACTTCTTACCGGTCAGTTGACGGTCGTGGACAAAGCGTGCCAGGCAGCGAGCGCCATTGCCACATTGCTCAACCTCCGCGCCATCGCAGTTGAAAATACGGTAGTTAAAATCAATATCTGCAGCAGTCGGCGGCTCGATGACCAGCACCTGATCACAGCCGATACCGGTCTTGCGATCGGCCAAGCGTCGCACCATGGAGGCGGTAATGCGGACATTTTGCGTTACCGCATCAATGACGACAAAATCATTCCCGAGGCCGTGCATTTTTGTGAATTTCATTAACATCTGTGTTATCTCACTGCTGCGGGCAGCAAGTTTTCGCCGCTGAGCAGATCTTCGATGGTTTCCCGTCGTCTGACCAAATGCACCTGATCGCCATCTACCATGACTTCCGGTGCGCGAGGGCGGCTGTTGTAATTGGAACTCATAACAAAACCATAGGCACCGGCCGACATCAGACACAAATAATCCCCGGCGCAGATCTCCAGAGATCGGTCTTTGGCGAGAAAGTCGCCTGTCTCACAGACAGGGCCGACCACGTCGTAAACAGCGCTCTCAGAGTTGCCTGCTGAAATCGGTTGGATATCCATCCACGCCTGATACAGCGCAGGGCGAATCATGTCGTTCATAGCTGCGTCGACAATGGCAAAATTCTTCTCACCATTGGTTTTTAAATACTGTACCTGAGTCAACATTACCCCAGCATTGGCTGTGATCGAGCGACCTGGTTCCAGCACTAGGGTTTCACTGCGATCGGTCAAGAGCGGCAAAATGGCTGACATATAGCTTTGAGGTGTTGGTGGCTCTTCGTTGTCATAGCGCACGCCAAGACCGCCGCCAATATCAATGTGTTGCAGAGTTATACCCAATCCCGCCAACTCGTCCACCAGTGCCAACAAGCGCTCCAATGCAGCAACAAAGGGGGCTATATCCACCAGCTGTGAGCCGATGTGGCAGTCGACCCCGACTACATTAATATGTGCCATCTGCGCAGCGCGCTGATAGACCTGAGCGGCTAGATTGATATCTATACCAAACTTATTTTCTTTTAAGCCCGTAGAGATATAAGGATGAGTCTGAGCATCCACGTCGGGGTTTACCCGCAGAGACACTGCCGCTATCGAGCCACAGCTGGCTGCAGTGCTGTTTAGTAGTTCAAGCTCGGCCTCGGATTCGACATTGAAGCAGTGAATGCCAAGTTCTAGGGCACGTTGCATCTCACTGGCGGTCTTGGCGACACCAGAAAATACCACTTTGGCCGGATCACCGCCTGCACGCAACACACGCTCAAGCTCACCAATAGAGACAATATCGAACCCCGCGCCCAGTTCGGCAAGGGTTTGCAGCACGGCTATGTTGGAGTTGGCTTTTACCGCATAGCAAATCAGATGTTCTCTGTCGGCGAGAGCTGATTGGTAGGCGAGAAAATTGTTGCTGATGGCGGCTTTGCTGTAGACATAGCAAGGCGTACCGAATTGGTTGGCAATAGAGGAGAGAGGGATGCTCTCAATAAACAGGTTCCCATCCTGGGAGCTAACGGCGTGATGCATAGTAATTTAGTCTTTATTTTGATTAGCTAGTGTTTAGTGGCTTTGTGTTGGAAAGCTCTGTATTGGAAAGCTCTGTGTTGGAGAGCTTTGTGTTGGAAAGCTTTGTTTAGAAGAGCCAAGTGCTTGATAGGTCGTTGACACATCTTCCGGAAGATACAGATCGCCCTTGTTGCCGCAACCTGAGATGACTATGGCGACAA
>Ga0307488_10002307_pt1 | contig 16168 bp, 16 predicted proteins | sample SB02metaG_FD_202248 | JGI IMG/M metagenome (GOLD analysis project Ga0307488, IMG submission 202248) | Sea-ice brine microbial communities from Beaufort Sea near Barrow, Alaska, United States - SB 0.2 | ecosystem: Environmental > Aquatic > Marine > Coastal | place: USA: Alaska | collected... | reverse complement strand
TCGATGGTCAGATCGTAGCCACTCAGATGTAACAGCGAATAATGGAGCATCGAGCCATGACCATTGGACAACACAAAACGATCGCGGTTGAACCACTCAGGGTTAGCCGGATTGTGCTGCAAATAGTCTGCCCAAAGGACCTGGGCGATATCGGCCATACCCATGGGCGCACCCGGGTGACCGGATTTGGCTTTTTGAACGGCATCCATGCTCAGGGCACGAATCGCATTGGCAAGTTCACTGCGTGAAGGCATCTTTACTCTTTCCTCGGAATAGGGCGGGACTGACGTTAACGGTATTGGTAACCAGAGAGGGAATTGTCCCAGAAAGGAAGGGGCGAGGCAAAGCCGAATACGCCCTATTCTGGACTAAATGGCACCATTAATAGGGATATTCACACTTTTATACTCATTGCACTGTCTAGGCATGGAGCGCGCCCGTCAAGCTGAACAGCTTACTTATAGGCGATCGAGGCGAGAATCCGCCGTTGCCCGGTAAAGGGTTCACGCGCATGCAGCACCGTATGGTTATTCAGAAACAACACATCCTGACTGTGCCAACTAAAATTAACGCACAGCTGCGCCATACGTTCGACGGTTTTGGCCATCACCTGGGCGTCCATCTCGGCGCCATCACCGCTGACAACCGCCTTCTTGGCCACATTGCGGGCGTCATCCCAGCCGGTATAGACGGCCAGGATAGAGTTAAAGAAGGTTTTTTGTTCGGTTTCATTATCAAAACGGATCGCCGACAGGGTTTGCGATTCGGTGCGCAGTTCATCATTGGCCAGCCAGGTCCAGTTCATCTTGTGTTCACGCAGTACCTTCTCACATTGAACTCGGGTCTCGACTTGGAATGTTTCTTTCCAGGATCGGCCGATCGGCGACCTGGTATCGGTCAACGCAGGCATCACCCGAATGTAACGCACGCCCTCGCGTTCGATCTTCGCGGCATAGTCGGCATCCAGTTCAAAAAAGGCAGAACATATTTCCGCCGAATGCAGGATGGACGTCGCCCCGCCTGTTTCTGAAGCGACATCGCAGTAAAAAAAGATATAACCGGGTGGATGCAGCGTCTGGGCCATCTCATGATGAAAGGGGATGGTTTCAGTCGCTGGCGATTCATTGGCAGTCACGATACGCGACGGGGTGACCTGAGTTCTAGGCGCAGCACCACCGACGTAGGGCATGTTCTGATAGTCGGTCTGATCGAGCATGGCTTCAAAGGCATCGGCATCACTGACTGGAAAGCCGCGAAATAATAGCGCACCGTGGGCGATCAGCTTGCCATGCAGTTCTGCACGATGACCGGCCATCCACTGCTGAAAAGCCGACCTTTCACTGGCGACGCTAGGATTGGGCGGCAGAATCACCAGCGGAAAATCAAGGCCATTGACCTGTTTTTGTTCTGCTATTTTGCCAATGATCAGGGTCATGCTCTGCCTCACAAAGATATATCAATAGTAAATGAATAGTTCGTGAGCGAACCTTAGCAATGAAATGTCTTGATGTAAATCAATGCTGTAGGATTTAGATCAAAATACCTGCCTCAGCCCCTACACCGACCAGCCTTGGGAAAATTCGGTAAAGCGCTGCACCAGTGGTGTGAGCGCCACCTTGGGCAGATGGACAATGGCAAAGGTTCGCTCCAACTGCAACAGCGTCTGCAGCTCAACCAGGGTGCCCGCGCTCAACTCATCGACCAGGGCCAGTTCAGACAAACAGCCGATACCCAGACCGGCCCGAACCGATTGCTTGATGGCCTCCTGGCGCGACAAGGCGAGCCGAATGCGCGGTGTTTCCTGGCGCTGGGCGAACGCTTGGTCAAACACCGCACGGGTGCCCGAGCCAAGCTCGCGCACAATCCAGGGCAGGGTAGACCATTCTCCCTCCGGTACGCGTGCCAAAGAGAGCCAGTGCGCATCGGGCCGACAGAACACCGTCAGCCGATCTTCCCGCCAGCGATTCACCGACACCCCAGCAGCCGAGGTCGGACCTTCAATAAAGCCGATGCTCGCCAACCCATTCGCGACCCGTTCGATGACGCCATCACTGTTCTGGATCGAGAGCTCCGGCTCCACCAGCGGATAGCTGGCAATAAAGTCGGCCAACAATTGCGGCATGAGATAGGAGGCGATGGTTTCGCTGGCGCTGACCCGCAACTTGCCGCCAATAAAGTCCGCCTGGGGGAACGCCAAGCTGTCCAACTGGGTCAAGACCTGGTGGATCTTAGGCAGAGCCAGCTGGCCGGCATCGGTCAGGGTCAGGCTGCGGCCTGTTTTGCGCAACAGCTTATAGCCCAATTGGCGTTCTAGCTCCCGGAACGACTGGCTCGCCGCCGATTGGCTGATGGCCTGTTCATCGGCGGCGGCGGTCAGAGAACCCAAGCGGGCAATGGCGGCAAAGAGTTGCAGTTGCCTTAGGCTGATATTCATTAGTAATTCTTATGTTTATGTTAAGTTATATCCATTATATTTAACTAAAATCAGGCGTTAGAGTACAGTCCTAAATGTACTGGACGTCGCTGATGTGGATCCTGCTCCCCCTGATTGGTGCCATCGCCTATGGCCTAGCCGAGCTGACTTGGGCTCAACAACTCGGCCTGGGCGCCCTGCCCATGGCCATCGTTCTGGGTATGGTGGTGGGCAATCTGTTTACGCCGACCTGGTCGACGAACAGCGAAAAGCTGATCAACTTCAGTAAAAAACGCCTGTTGCGCATCGGCATCATCCTGTTTGGCAGTCATTTGACCCTACAACAGCTCGTGCAGGTTGGTTGGCAAGCTGCTGTTCTCGATCTAATTGTAATCTGCTCGGTCCTCTCGCTGGGCTATTGGCTGGGCGTCAGGGTGCTCGGCATGAGCCGCGAGGTGACTATCTTGACCTCGGTCGGTAGCGCCGTGTGCGGCGCGGCCGCGATACTGGCGACCGAGCCGGTATTAAAAGCCAAACAACAGGAAGTCTGTGTGGCCGTAGCTACCGTTGTAGTCTTCGGGACCCTGGCGCTGTTTTGTTATCCACTGATTTACCACCTGACCGACCTGAGCAGTGCCAGTTTCGGCATCTATATTGGCAGTACTGTGCACGAGGTCGCCCAAGCAGTCGCCGCCGGACAGGCTATCGATGGGGCCGCGCTGAACAGCGCGCTGATTACCAAGCTGATGCGCGTGATGATGCTGGCGCCGGTGGTGGTGGTCATTGGTTGGCTCTATCAACGGGCCCAGACCGAGGCCGGCAGCGGTCCATCCGCAGCCATACCCTGGCCCTGGTTTGTCTTCGGTTTTATCGCGATGGTGACACTCAATAGCCTGGTCGACTTACCCGCCGCGCTGCGCCATGGCCTGCAAGTCAGCGCGCAACTGGCGCTGACCCTGGCGATGACGGCCCTGGGCTTGCAAACGCGCTTTTCGGCCCTGCGTCAGGCCGGACCCAAGCCGTTGATCTTATCGGCACTGCTCTTTGTCTTACTGCTCGGCGGAGGCCTGTTGGTGCATCGGCTACTCTATTAGCCTTTGTAGGGTTAAAGCTTGCACTGTTAGCCGTTACGACGTTTTCATATTCAGAAAAGCATAGGCGGCATTAAAGGCCGGCTGCTGGAATTTTTTCAGTTCCAGACCGCTGTAGTCGGTCGACGGTGGGGCGGCCTTAAATTGCTCCTTGATTTGGGCCGTGGCCAGCACTGAAACCGGCAGACCGATCAATTGGATGGCCGCTTCTAACTTAAAGCTGGTGGCGCTGCCGGCAAACTTGCCCTTCTGCTCACGCCGCAGAATTACGACTGCATCGACGTGGTAGTCTTCCAACAGCTTTTTAAAGGCAAACTGAAACTGCCGGATGACCTCGGTATCCTCAGATTGGGACACCGCAAACAGTCGTTGGCGACAATCGGGCACTTGAAAGGCCCCCTGGTCATACCCTACTAAGCTGATTATCGCTTCGCTGCCTTTTAACTCTACGCCACAGACTCTCATATTTATCCTTCAATCACGTTGTCTAGCCCGCGATTATAGCCGGTCTTGGCCGGCTAAGGTGATCCATCTTCATCCGCACCGACAATTTCTGCTATCCACTGTGCCTAGAGGGAAAGCCCTAACGGCCTCGGCGCTTGGAAAGGCTGGAGTCGTCGGTTAAGCTTTGGCCTCACTCCTAATGCCGAACCGTCTTGCTATGCCTAACCCTCTTGATGATGCGACCGAATATCTGTCGCAAACCTTCGTTGGTCTTGATCTGTCCAATGAAACGCTGAGTTTTAAAGAATTCGATGGCTGTGTCTTTAACGAGTGCCGCTTCGACAGTGTCACCTTCAAAAACTGCAAATTTATCGAGTGTGAATTTGTCAGCTGCAACCTGAGTGTCGTCAACATCAATTACAGCCGGTTTATGGACGTGACCTTTAACCAGTGCAAGATCATCGGGGTCGATTGGACCAAGGCGTCCTGGCCGAATCTGTCGTTGCCCGCGCCAATCGCCTTTCATCAATCGTTACTCAATGATTCGTCCTTTTACGGCCTGCTTCTGGCCGACCTGATTATTGAAGGCTGCACCGTGCACGATGTCGACTTTCGCGAAGGCAATTTCCATCAGGGTGACTTTTCCGGATCGGACTTCAGCAACAGTCTGTTCAATGGCGCCAACCTGAGCGGCGTGTCGTTTGAAGACGCCGAAAACTACTATATCGACCTGAACCATACCAATATCAAGCAGGCAAAGTTCAGTCGACTCGAGGCCGTTTGTTTGCTGGAAAGTCTGGATATCGAGCTACTCGACTGAGCACGCAAAAAAAGGCCCGATGCGCGAGCAACGGGCAAGACAGGAAAACATGGATTCTTGGTGGAACTGCTGACCGCTCGGCCCAGCAAAGGACCGACCGGTTTTAGCCTTTAGGTTGGACTATTACTTCAAGTCAGACTTATAGCTTTCAGCGATAGCCTGCTCGGCTTTGGTCGCCTCAGCAACGAGTAACTTATAGTACTTACTACCCGACTTGACGTTCTTTTCAAACCAGCTGTAAACCGGCATTGCTGCAGCCTTGAACTGGTCCTTTTCGGCCGGTGTCGGCACGTACAGACTGCCGCCAGCCTTATTGAAGTCTTGGTAGGCTTGGATCGACTTGCGTTTTGGTGAGGCGAAGGTGGCCTGCTGCAGGGCACTGAAGCCATCGACGATCACACGGCGTAACTCATCCGGCATGTCCAGGAACGACTCATTGTTCATGTACCACAGGGCTGCCATATAAGCGTGGCCATCGAGGGTGACATATTTCAGACCCGCTTCAGTGAATTTCATACCCATGATATCGGTAATACCATTTTTCGAGCCTTCCACTACGCCGGTCTGGAACGAGGTATAGAGTTCTGGCCATGGGATCGGTGTTGGACTGGCGCCCATTGCCTTAACCAGCTCCTGCGGCAGATCGGCAACCACGGTACGGATTTTTAAACCTTTCATATCGCTCGGCTGTTTAACCGGCCGTTTGGTGTTGGCAAAGTTGCGCCAGCCACCGGTATTACCAATGGTCATCAGGCGGATACTGTCGTCCGAATCTTTTAGGATGTCGGCACGCATTTCGCGCACAAAGTCACCCATCAAGACGGCTTCGGCTATACGGTCATCACGCAATAGATAGGGTAGATCGAGGACCTGAACATAGGGAAACATGTTCGCAGCGCCACCGGACGTGGATATATAGATATCGACCGACCCGTCCTCTAACGCCTGCAAGCATTCGGTGCCGTTGGCACAGAGCTGAGTCCCGATAAAGAGATCGACCGCTATCTTGCCATTGGAGTGGGCTTCAACAAAGTCTTTGAACACCACCAGACCATCGTAATCTTCATCGTTTTCGTTGGAATTCGCGACGGCGCGCAAGTTAAACTCGGCCGCCTGAGCGATTCCGATGGACAGGGTCAGTGCCGCGACCACCAAGCCACCGGCGAGTTTCTTGGCGAACATTTTGTGTTCTACATTCATGGAATTTGCCTCTTTGTTGTGTTTATTATTGAGCTTGGTAAGTACTGGGTGTTGCTCCACAGCGGCCTCTCAACCGCCCTTTGTGACTAAGCCAATCCAAGTAACCTCGGAATGGTCATAGAAATAGCTGGGAAGTAGGTAATTACGAATATCATGAGAAACTCTACGGCCAGAAACGGCAATATGGCTTTGGCGATCGCCTCGACTCGTTCACCGGACACGCTCGACGCGACGAATAGCACCAGGCCCATGGGCGGCGTCGCCAGGCCCACCGTCAAGTTGATGCTCATGATGATGGCGAAGTGGACCGGATCGATGCCCAGCTGAATAAAGATCGGCGCCAAAATCGGGCCCAGAATGATAATGGCCGGACCCGCGTCGAGAAACATGCCGACGATAAAGAGTAAAATATTGATCGCAAACAGCAGTATCAGCGGGTTATCGCTGATTGCCAGCACCCAGGTTGCCAGATCTTCGGCAGAGTGAGACAGGCTAACGACCGTTTTGAACGCAATGGCCGCGCCAACAATTAATAATACCGCGGCCGACGACATGGCCGCGCGGGTAAAGATCCGCGGCAACTCCGACAACTTGACGGTTTTCATTACCCAGATACTCAGGATCAAGGCGTAACCGACGGCTATGGCCGATGCCTCGGTGGGGGTAAACACGCCAAAGAGAATACCACCGAGGATAATCACCGGCGTCAGTAAGGGCAAGAAGGCGGCCTTGGTCGCCGCACCCTTTTCCGGCCAAGTCGCCTTTTCACGCGCGACGGGAAAATTATGTTTTTTCGCCAACAGGGCGGTCACCGCCATCAGACCCAAACCGATTAGCAGCCCCGGAATCACCCCTGCGGCAAAGAGCGCGGCGACGGATACTTCCATGGTATAAGCGTAAATAATCATGATGCCCGAGGGCGGTATGATCGGACCGATCACCGAGCTGGCGGCGGTAATGGCGGCTGCGAAACGGCGGCTATAGCCATTCTTTTCCATGGCCGGTATAAGCATTGAGCCTAGGGCCGAGGTATCGGCTACGGCCGAGCCGGACATGCCAGCAAAGAGCATGCTGGACATAATGTTGACATGGGCCAGGCCGCCGCGCACATGACCGATAAACACCTGCGACAGGTTGACCAAGCGAATGGTAATGCCACCGCGGTTCATAACCTCGCCGGCGAGCATAAAAAAGGGTATGGCCATCAATGGAAATGAATCGATACCGTTGTAGATATTCCGAAACAGCATCGGTACATCCCGGCCCATATCCGATAGCAAGAGCATCAGTCCGGGCGCGAACAGGGTAGCAAAGAATACCGGCAGACCGAGCAGCAGCACCAGTAAAAACAGTGGTAAAAAAAGCGTTAACATCGGCGGCTAGTCTCCATTGGGGGCTTGATTAAGTGTGGGCGAAGCAAGCCCCAGAAGATTCTTTAGAATGAGTTCAATATTGACCAATAGCATGGTGCCGAAGCAGACCGGCATAGCCAGATAGACCCACGCGAGGGGCAATTTGAACGAAGCCGCGCGGGTGCGAAAGCCGCGGTCAAAAAACTCCAGACCCAGGGTAAAGAGTCGTAACAGGACCAATGCGGCGATAACTAATAGCAACAATTTCAACAGCCGGGCAAGGGCGGGCGGCATCATCTCATGCAACATGTCGATCGCCACAAAGGAGCCATTGTGATAAGCCTGTGCCGATACCAACGCCATCATCCAGATCATAAAGGCACGCGCAACCTCTTCAGGCCAGGGCAAGGCATTGTTCAAGACATAGCGGAAAAACACCTGCAGCAGGATAGAGAGCACCATCAGCGCTACCAAAACCCAGGCCAGATTGGCGCTGATAGTCATCAATATTCGATTAAAGCGTTCCAGCCTGGCGTGTACCCAATGCAGTACTACCATGGCCTGCCGTCCAAATTAAACACGCTGTGCATGCCTAGCTCCGATTATTTTTATTGTTATGTAACCGCTCACTTCAAGCGCCCGGACCCTGCAGTCGATGGTTCATGGTCGCTGGAATCATTATCATCTACCATTGATTCACTTTTTACTTGCCAGAACACACTAGCAATGTATGATGATGATGTAAATCAATAATAGATGAATTGGCGGAAAAAACATTCAATCCGCTGTGATACGCTTGCTTTCATGAGCCCGATCACACTTTGTAGGAACCCTTGTTTTGACCAAGCAGATCAATGACAGAATCAATTCCGACTTCGGTGCGCGTCAGGGTAAACGACGGCCGATGTATGTTCAGGTCAGCGAACTCTTGTTGCGCGAAATTAACGCCGGACACTGGCGCGAAGGCGAACGCTTGCCGGTCGAGGCCGAGCTGGCGGTCGAGCTAAAGGTCGCCGTCGGTACGCTGCGCAAAGCGCTCACCCTGTTGGAGAATGATGGTCTGGTCGAGCGGCGACAGGGCTCAGGCACCTATGTCAAACGGCCGGCGCGTGAGGCCGTCTATCAGCTCTTTCGTTTAGAATTACTGACCGGAGGTGGCACGCCGCACGCCCAGACCCTGTCGGTGCGCCGAGAAGCCAACGCAGCGGTCGCGGCACACTTTAATGCTCCGCCCGACACCCTTTTTTGGCGCATCGAACGCAAACGTGTTTTGGACCAGACGGCCATCGCGGCTGAAGAGATGTGGGTCCGAGCCGCGCATGCTGAAACACTGTGCGCAGCCGAGCTGGACGAATCGCTGTATCGCCACTATCGGGAACATTTTGGTTTCTGGATCAGCCGGGTCGAAGATCGACTGCGGGTGTTTCCGGCGACCGATTGGGCCGCTGACATACTGGCCCTGCCTGCCGCCACGCCACTTGGCTGGATCGAACGGTTGAGCTGGACCGGCGATGATCAACTCGAGGAGTATTCGCGCACCTGGTTTAACCCGGCACTCTGCCACTACGTCTCAAGAATGTCCTAAGCCTGAGACCCGAACCTCAACAGACTATTACCCTGGAGCAGCACATATGACCTTACGCTATGGAATCATCGGTTGCGGGATGATGGGTCAAGAACACATACGCAACATTCAGTTGCTGCCCCAGGCCAGTGTGCAGGCGATTTTTGAGCCAGACCCCGAGATGCGTCAACGGATTCTGGCACTGGTGCCCGAGGTACGTTTCGAAAGCTCAGTCGATAGCCTATTGTCGGCGCCGGATCTCGATGCGTTGGTGATCGCCAGCCCCAACTTTATGCATGCCGAACAACTGCTGGCCGTGCTAGCCCAGACCGATTTGCCGGTACTGGTGGAAAAGCCGTTGGTCACCGATGCCCTCGATATTAGCCGCATACGTCGCGCCGCCGAGCGCCACCGGGCACCGATTTGGGTGGCGATGGAATATCGCTACATGCCGCCGGTCGCCGCCCTGCTCGAACAGATTCGTAGCGGCGTACACGGTGCGACCCGGCAGTTCAGCGTGCGCGAACATCGCTTCCCCTTCTTGACCAAGGTGGGCGACTGGAATCGTTTCAATAAGAATACCGGTGGCACCCTAGTCGAGAAATGCTGTCATTTTTTCGATCTGATGCGCTTGCAGTCCCAGAGTGAAGCGATTCGGGTCTTTGCCTCGGGCGGCACCGATGTCAACCACCTCGATGAGCGCTACGACGGTCAGGCACCAGACATCCTCGACAACGCCTTTGTCATAGTGGATTTTGCCAACGGCCAGCGGGCCATGCTCGAACTGTGCATGTTTGCCGAGGGCTCGCGTTTTCAGGAAGAACTCTGCGCCGTCGGTGAACGGGGCAAGCTCGAAGCCTCAGTGCCCGGTCCGGGCCGGTTTTGGAATACCGAGCTAGGTCCGGCACCGACCCCACAGCTGGTCTTCAGCCCGCGCCAACCGACTGGTCCGGTGACCACCACTATGGCCGTCGACCCGACCTTGCTCGCCGCAGGTGACCATAACGGTTCAACCTACTACCAACACCTGGGCTTCTATCAGGCCATCACCGCCGGCCAGCCGGTCGAGGTGTCGGTGGCCGATGGACTCAAGGCGGTGGTCTTGGGATTGGCTGCCCAGCAGTCGATTGCCACCGGTCTGGCCGTTGCCATAAGCGACGACGGCTGGCATTTCAGTTAACTCTTAGCGCGTCGAGCAGTGCGCTGCTCCGGCCGGTGTAGAGCATGCCAACAGCCAGCTAGGCGGTATTGCACCGCCGCTTACAAATCTATATCAAAATATATTGATATAGATCTTGAGGAAAGCAGCCAGCACTGCTATCTTTCCCGCCATGAATTTATCCGATTACGCGGCGTTTTTTAAAGCCATCAGTGACCCAACCCGCCTGACCGTGCTGCAATTGCTCGGCAGCAGTGCCTATGGTGTACTCGAGTTAAGTGAAATGCTCGATGTCAAACAGTCGGGTATGAGTCACCACCTCAAGGTGTTAAGCAAGGCTGGCTGGGTCGATAGTCGACGTGAAGGCAATAGTATCTATTATCGCCGCTCACTCGGGGACGCCCTGAACCTGCAGCAGCAACTGTTCCGCGAGTTGGATCAGCAACCCCTGCCCGATCCGGTTCTGGCTCAGCAGGAGCGCATTCGCGCCGAGCGCCTGACCCGTGCCCGCCAGTTCTTCGTTGAGCATGCTAACGAGTTTGTTCTGCACCAAGAGCGCATTGTCCTGTTTGAGCATTACGGACCCGAGGCCCTGCAGCTGCTGGACAGCCTGCAGCGTTCGCCGCAAGAACGAGTCTTGGAAGTCGGCCCAGGCAAGGGCGAGTTTCTCAAAGCCCTAGCACAACGCTTCCATAGGGTCGTCGGTATCGATATCTCGCCGGTGATGCTGGAACAGGCACAGGCATCGTTAGGCCTCGGCTCGGCCGTTGAACTGATCGAAGGCAATACCGATACCTTGCTCGACCAGGAGGCACGATTCGATATCATCATCTATAACATGGTATTGCATCACGTGCCGATGCCCGAAGCAGAGATTGCCCAATGCGCGCTGTTATTAAACCCGAATGGCTTGCTCATCGTCACCGACCTATGTCGCCACGATCAGGAATGGGCCCGGGATCAGTGTGGCGACCAATGGCTAGGTTTTGAACCGGAAGAGTTACATCAGTGGGCCGGTCGACATGGCTTCACACACAACCAAACACGATTTTTAGCCTTGCGCAATGGCTTTCAGGTGCAAACCCAAGTCTACCGCAACGCTTGACCGACTTACGAAAAGAGGACAGTTCAATGAGCGAATACAGTCTATTTACATCGGAAAGCGTCTCAGAAGGCCACCCCGACAAGATGGCCGACCAGATATCGGATGCCATTCTCGATGCCATTATCGGCGCCGACCCGCACGCCCGAGTGGCGGTGGAGACCTTGGTCAAGACCGGTATGGCGGTCATTGCCGGCGAGGTGCGCACCTCAACCTATGTCGATTTGGAAGACATAGTCCGGAGCGTGATTCTCGATATCGGTTACGACTCATCTGATGTCGGTTTCGATGGGGCCTCCTGTGCCGTGCTGAACGCGATCGGCAAGCAGTCACACGATATTGCCGTCGGTGTCGATGAGGCCAACGACAAGGATCTCGGCGCCGGCGATCAGGGCCTAATGTTTGGTTATGCCACCAATGAAACCGACAGCCTGATGCCCGCACCGATCTTTTACGCCCATCGATTGGTCGAGCAACAGGCGCAGTTACGCAAAAAGGGCGTCCTGCCCTGGTTACGTCCCGATGCGAAATCCCAGGTCACCTTGCGTTACGAGCATGGCAAGCCAGTCGCCATCGATGCCGTGGTGCTGTCGACCCAGCACAACCCGGATATCCCCCTGTCCGATCTACGCGAAGCGGTTATGGAAACCATTATTAAAGAAGTGCTGCCGGCGCAGTGGTTGCACAAGGATACCCAATACCATATCAACCCGACCGGTAACTTTGTTATTGGCGGACCGGTGGGTGATTGCGGGCTAACGGGTCGCAAGATTATCGTCGATACCTATGGTGGCATGGCCCGTCATGGTGGCGGAGCCTTCTCCGGCAAGGATCCCTCCAAGGTCGATCGTTCGGCGGCCTATGCGGTGCGCTATGTGGCTAAGAATATCGTCGCCGCAGGCTTAGCCGACCGCTGTGAAATTCAGGTCTCCTATGCCATTGGGGTCGCGGAACCGACCTCCATCTCGATCAATACCTTTGGCACCAACAAAGTCAGTGAAGCGTTAATCGCCAACCTGGTGCGCGATAACTTCGACCTGCGTCCGCGCGGCATTATCGAGATGCTCGACCTACGCCGGCCCATCTATCGCCCAACTGCGGCCTATGGCCACTTCGGTCGCGCCGGCTTCAGCTGGGAAAATACCGATAAGGTCGACGCCCTAAAAAGTGGTGCCGGGCTCTAAATTTTGCGCGCGACTCGCGCCTGCATGCTGGGCTAATCACCCGGAACGTTAATATCGATGGCCTGCGCCTTAGGCCAAGCCATCAACGAATCCTAATACCGAGGAAAAGAACATGACAACTTTTACCGATTACCAGGTTGCCGATATGTCGCTGGCCGACTGGGGCCGTAAAGAAATCGCCATCGCCGAAAGCGAGATGCCTGCCCTGATGGCGCTGCGGCACAAATATCGAGCCGAGCAACCCTTGGCCGGTGCGCGCATCATGGGTTGTATCCACATGACCATTCAAACCGCGGTTCTAATCGAGACACTAATCGACTTGGGCGCGACCGTACGCTGGTCCTCGTGCAACATTTTTTCGACCCAGGATCATGCCGCAGCCGCGATCGCAGCCGCCGGCATTCCGGTCTTTGCCTGGAAGGGTGAAACCGACGACGAGTTTTTATGGTGTATCGAACAGACCATCTTGGCCGGTAAAGACGGCACCGAGGTCTGGGACGCGAATATCATTCTCGATGACGGTGGCGACCTGACCGAGATGGTGCACGGTAAATACCCGCAACTGCTCGCGCAGATTCACGGCATCTCAGAAGAAACCACCACCGGTGTACACCGTCTGTTAGACATGTTGGCCAAGGGTGAGCTAAAAGTTCCCGCCATCAATGTCAATGATGCGGTGACCAAGGCTAAAAACGACAACAAGTATGGCTGTCGTCATTCATTAAACGATGCCATCAAGCGCGGCACCGACCACCTGCTGGCCGGCAAGAAAGCGCTGGTGATCGGTTATGGCGATGTGGGCAAGGGTTCTGCGGCATCACTGCGGCAGGAAAGCATGATCGTCAAGGTCTCAGAAATCGATCCGATCTGCGCCATGCAAGCCTGTATGGACGGTTTCGAGGTGGTATCCCCCTATCTCAATGGCATCAACAACGGTACCGCGGCAAGCATCAATCTGCCTCTGTTGCACAACACCGACCTGATTGTCACCACCACCGGCAACACCAATGTCTGTGACCAACATATGCTGGCCGCGGTCAAGAAAGGTGCCGTGGTTTGTAACATCGGTCACTTCGATAATGAAATCGATACTGCTTTTATGCGCAAGACATGGCAGTGGACCGAAGTGAAACCCCAGGTCCATCAGATCTACCGCAGTGCCGCCAGCGATGACTTTATCATTCTCTTGTCCGAGGGACGTCTGGTCAATCTGGGCAATGCCACCGGTCACCCGAGTCGCATCATGGATGGCTCCTTTGCCAACCAGGTCTTGGCGCAGATGTATCTGTTTGAACGCAAGTTCGCCGATCTGCCAGTCGCCGAGAAGGCCGCAAATCTCTACGTCAAGATTTTGCCGAAGAAGCTCGATGAAGAAGTTGCCGCAGAAATGGTCAAGGGCTTTGGCGGCGTGTTAACCACTCTGACCGAGACTCAGGCGAATTATATCAATGTGCCGGTAGCCGGACCCTTTAAGCCCGAAGAATATAAATATTGATCGGCAGCCGTCAGGCTGCCTAACGCCGGCTGCGTAATTGAACCGTTCAATTACCAGCCGGCGACTCAAGCCAGACCACAGAGAAGACTATTATGAATACGCCAGTACCCGTCAGTTTTGAGTTTTTTCCGCCTAAAACGGACATCGGCTATGATAAGTTGCTGACGGCCCACACCGAATTAAAGATTGCTCAACCGGAATTCTTTAGTGTGACCTATGGGGCCGGTGGTTCGACCCAAGAGCGAACTATCAGTACCGTCATCGAATTGAACAGCCGCGGTGTGCCCGCGGCGCCGCATCTGTCCTGTATCGGCGCCAACCGAGCAACGGTGCACGCGCTACTCGAGCAATATCAGGCCGCCGGCATCAACCGGATAGTCGCCTTACGCGGCGATATGCCCAGTGGCATGCGCGGTACCGGGGGTGATTTCAGTCATGCTGCCGATCTGGTGGCCTTTATTAAGGCCGAATTTGCCGACACCTTCAGTATTGAAGTAGCCGCCTATCCGGAAATGCACCCACAGGCGAACAGTTATGACCAGGATGTCGATAATTTCGTCGCCAAGGCCAAGGCCGGCGCCGACAGCGCCATTACCCAGTATTTTTATAACATCAATGCCTACAAACACTTTGTCTCCGAAGTACGCCGCCGCGATTGTGATATAGCCATAGTCCCGGGTATTATGCCGATAACCAATTTCACTAATCTGGCGCGTTTCTCCGATGCCTGTGGTGCCGACATTCCCCGTTGGATGCGTCAGGCCCTGCAAAGCTGTGGCGATGATGTCACCCGGATTCAGCGGATTGGTCTGAACTTTGTCGTCGATCTGTGTCAGGAGCTGATAGTAGCCGGTGCACCCAAGTTGCACTTCTACAGCATGAACCAATCGGCGCCGACCCTAGCGATCCTAGCCCAATTGGAAGGTTTTCGAGCATGACTATCAGCGCCTTTATCGATGGCCAATATGGCACCACCGGCCTGCAAATCCAGAGTCGATTGGAAGCCCACCCCGAAGTTGAGTTACTCAGCATCCCGGAGGCGCTAAAAAAAGATCCGCACTTGCGTGAAGCCTATTTAAACCGTGCCGACGTGGTGTTCTTATGCCTACCCGATGAGGCCAGCCGTGCCGCCGTCGCGTTAATCACTAACCCGGCGACCGTTATTATCGATGCCTCGTCGGCCTTTCGCGTCGACCCAAGCTGGGTCTACGGTGTCCCGGAACTGGCCGGGCTGCGGAGCAAAATACAGACCAGCAACCGCATCGCCAATCCCGGTTGCTACCCCACCGGCATGACCCTGTTGACGGCACCGCTGGTGGCCGCCGGCATTCTACCGCGCTCGTACCCGCTCACGGTCCAGGCCATTACTGGCTACAGCGGAGGCGGCAAGGCGATGATCGCCGATTATCAGGCGTTTGATCCAGAGCAGGCCGAAAGTGCTGCCGCTCGACTGAAAAACCTCGACCTGAACCACAAGCATCTGCCGGAAATGCAGCATATAGCGGGTCTCGATTTTGCGCCGGTCTTTGTGCCAACGGTCGGCAATTTTGAGCAGGGCATGCTGGTCTCCATTGGCTTGCATGAGGCGGCCCTAGCGGGCAACGCCGAATTGGTCCATACCGCCCTAACTCAGGCCTATCGCGATGAACCGTTCGTAACCCTATGGCCACTCAATGACCAGAGTCAGCTAGCAGACGGGTTCCTGACGCCGACGGGCTGTAATGGCACCAATCGGATCGAACTCTTTGTGTTCAGAGCCGAACAGCGTATCTATCTGGTCGCGCGTCTGGATAATCTGGGCAAGGGCGCCTCTGGTGCAGCAGTGCAGAACATGAATTGCCGTTTCGGTTTGGCTGAGACGACCGGGCTGCTCGCATGACCGTCAGACTGCTTCTTGGCCTGTGCCTATCTCTGTGCTTGGCCACATACGGCGGAGCAGAGTCTGTGCCCGAGATCAAACAGCCGACGACCAGCGCCGGCGAAAATCAGCCCGACGTCGTCGCCAGTGTGCCGGCGGTTATTTTTATCCAATATCTCAATCAGCAGGCCCCGGCCCTGCTCTGTGAGCAGGACCCGAGCATTGCCTGCCTCAAGCTGCCCACCGAGCTCTGCCATGCCGCCGTTGAGGAGTCGGCCGAGCGCTGCGGGCCGCTATTACTCGCTCGCTGGCCGAGCAGTTTTCCCGAAGATGCTGAGCATGCCGTGGCCTATTCCTATGAATACCGTCAGTGTATTTTGACCGATTGGATCAGTCATTATGGGCTCAACGCACAACGACTGGCGCTCTGTGGCGCGGTGGTGGCGCCATGAGAACCATTCGCGCCTGGTTACCCGAGGCCGAGTC
>Ga0307488_10002306_pt1 | contig 16172 bp, 11 predicted proteins | sample SB02metaG_FD_202248 | JGI IMG/M metagenome (GOLD analysis project Ga0307488, IMG submission 202248) | Sea-ice brine microbial communities from Beaufort Sea near Barrow, Alaska, United States - SB 0.2 | ecosystem: Environmental > Aquatic > Marine > Coastal | place: USA: Alaska | collected... | reverse complement strand
CAGCATACATAGTGGCTTGAGGACCGCGTATATAAGGAGGTAATCCTGGAAAAGAATTGATATGAGGGAGAGCGTCACAATCTGCTTTTGTATAAAGTGGCTTCAACTGTATTCCCTCTGGCGACATGGGCGAAAGAGTTTCCGGTGACTTTCCTTTACTTTGTTTCGTCGCTAATGTGTACCACTCTTCAAGAGTAGGCGCTACTGAGGTGTATTTAGGTGATTCTTGTTGGCTCATAATAAAGTCTTTAATCGCTTCTTTAGGCATCATTCGGCTGATTCAATTCAATCAATACACCGTCACAGGATTTAGGGTGGATAAAAATAACACGGCAATCGTGAGCTCCCAGTTTAGGGGTATCACTGAGAAATTGATAACCTTTCAAACGCAAGCGCGCTACATCTTCATCAAGGCTATCGGAACGAAAACACAAATGATGAATACCACCGCCACGTTTATCTAAATATTTAGCGATGGCGCCTTGGCCATCAATAGGATTGACTAATTCAATACTAGTTGAAGATATTGGAAAGAATGCTGTCGAAGTTTTCTCAGCGATGACATTCTCTTGACCTGATAGAGTTAGGCCGAAGTCGTTAACGAAGCGTTCAATAGCTTTATTCAAATGAGGAACCGCAATTGCAATATGGTCAAGCCCAGTTATCATATATTTAATTTCCTTATAAAATGCTCGTTGTCGCAGTATGGATTAGCCTTAGCACCGCGAGTTGCTTTTTCAATAGCAAAATTGATCGTAAAATAAAAACATATTATGAAATGTAATATTGTGAAATTTTCGACTCCTTATTCAGTTTTCTATGTTTGTGCCCTATACAAACATGATGTTAATAAAAATCTGTAGTGACTTTGTGCGCTATCAGCGTGTTAAATATTCAAACACCATGAGAACGCAGAATGGCTTATTGTAGTCCCAGAGAGTAACTAAGCGTTCTTTAATGAGCGCCTTGTCAAATTGACAAGGCACTCATTACAAATCAGAGTTAGACATCAATTATCTATTATATCACCTGACGCAGTTGACCCCATTACTGTTCTATTGACAAATCAGCTTTGACTATCTGCCATTCGCTCAACATAAATGAAGCAATTGCATCAAAATTACTAATGATATCTCCGTGAATGACTTCAGCAGGTAAGTTTTGAGGCTCGGCCGGGACGGCATTATTCATAACTACATACTGGATCATAGCTGCCATTAAATAAACACTCGCTCGACCATGTGGAGCATTATCCTCAAATAGATCGCCAAATTGAGCATTATTTAGGTAACCGGAGTCCCTTATCGTTCGAATTAAAATCCAGTTGACAGGCATGTAGATAACGTTACCCGTGGAACGTGTTTCTTGATACAAATCTCGCCACCACTGTTCATAGCTGGGAATATTTTCACCTTCCCCAATGGCACTTCGATAATATGCGCTAACTTGAGCGGCATTCGGCTGAAGTGTTGGAGGACTTATGCCTTCAGCGTAACCCACTCCGTCCAAAGCTCCACCGGCATCAGGCCAGCTAGCATAGAGATAAATTGGGGTATTTGGTTCCAATTCGTCATAATTAATAATACGTTCGAACATCTCTATAGGAGTCAATGAGTCATTTTGAGAGGGTTCGCCAATTGGGATATACTGGAGGAAGTTAATATCTGTGTACAATACAGCGTTGTAACCACTGTCCACAAAATTTCCACTCCATATGCTCGTTTCGGGTTCAAACCAACCATTATCAGCTGGAATAGCATAACCTACTCGAGCTTGATTACGGTATTGTCCATCAGCGAAGTAAATGCCACCGCTAGCGTCGGTCAACTGCTTCATCCAGTGCAAAATCGATAATTCTTTATCGTCTCTGGACCCACCTGAATTACTGTCATATATGGGGTTATTACTTACATCGTGCAGCATTAAACTATGACCAAAGTGATAGGCTCGAATCTGTTCTGTTTTATTTGACAATTCTATATTATCGCCATCGTTTGCAAATACAGAAAAAGTTGGCATTAAAAACAACGTGAAGAAAAACAAAATTTTTTGTTTGGCTGACAAGCAACCCTTGATTAAGGACATAATTAACTCGATACAAGACCTATCGTAAGAACGGTCTAAAAAATTATACTTAGATCTACATTATCTGAAGACTAAGCTGTTTACCCGTTAGATGCAACAGGCCTCGATTTCAGTGGGATTGGCTAAACGGACTAACTGATAGAACCGGTTAATTGCATACCACCATTCTACAAAACGATGCTCACAAAGTTCAAATAACAGTAGTGACCAAGTTCATAAACCTTTGCTAGATTAAGGTATGTGAATTTATTATAAAATTATTTTTATTATTTTTTAATCGCAGTTAAATCTAATTAATGCTAAAAACTGAATCAGTTATTAAAGGTAATAATATGGACCGATTTAAAACTATGAATAACTAGATTCTTGCGATTAACGTTCCCAATACATTAGCAATATCTTCATCTGAGTAGCAAACCATCTCTGGATGACAGGGAATATTAATTATACGATTATAAATATCATATGCCTGCTTAGTTTTACTCAATGGATGGTAGTAACGTTTTAAAGGAAAATCACCACAAGCAATATCTTCTAAGCTATCTGGCAGTAAAAAGGGAACACTAGCTGGGATGCCAGGATGTTGATAAGAATTAGCTAAAATACTTAAGCCGCAATTTATCCCGATCTTGGCAATACGCTGATATTGCTCCTGATATACCGTTCGCAGGGATTGCATCTGCTGAAGGCGCATTAAGATAAAGGCGCATGCCACATCGGATATTTTTCCATTGACCGCGATACGATGAATAGGTGCGTCGGGTCTATTATGGCCAAAGGAAATTAAATCTCTGAACATGGCTTCGTCATCTTTATGGACAATAGCGCAGCCACCTTCTCCGAAACCCCAGGGTTTGGTATGATGCAAGCTGATACATTCATTGGAATTATGTCCACCTTGATGATACGCCATCGCAGAATCAACAATCAAAATTTTATTATGAGCTTCTGCATAAGTAGTATATTTTTCGAGCTGTTCAGTGTATCCGAATAGATTAGTAACTATAAGGCCGTCAAAAGAAGTTAAGTCCAGTTTTGTAAGGTCCAACATCCCGTCAGTGTTGCAGTCAACGATGTTCGCATTACATAAAATTCCATCAGCAGAGGAATAAAAACCAAATGCACACGTTACCCAACGTAAAGCTCGCTTAGCCAGAGTCTCATGAAGCGCAACTAAGCTGTGAAGGGCGACGGTGGCGTTGCAACAGGCAACAACCCGGAGGTTTTCTTCTAAATTCAGATCTTTGGTCAGCTGTGCTTCAAGCAATTTGGATATGGGACCAAAATTAGTCCACTGGTTTGCTTCTGAACTAACGGCCAATAGGTTTTGAATTACAGCATAATCGACAAATTTATTTTCGACATATTGAACTGAGTCTTTTTTACAATTTCCAATGAACTCGTCCGCTGAAAACAATTTTTTACTTTTAACAGAATCCATTCTACACCTGTCACAAAATTTGCACTTTTTATTTTCAGTAATAATACAAATGTTCATATTTGGCCTAAGAGTACACAAACAAAATGGTAAACTCTAGGGAAATATCAATAGCTAATCTGATTATCAAGTTATTAAGTGTCTCTTTACCTCAGTATCACTAAACACCACATCTTTAAATTGTTAAGGAATCAAGTACGAACCAATTGTTGTTTGGTGTAATCAATTCGCAACGCATTGTTCTACTTGAGATTTAAATTCCTAGCCTTCGCTAACCACAATACGCCGTTAATTAAGATTAATCCAATTCCGGTTAACTCTAAAATCCAATTCATTTTGAAACCCATCAGGCTATATCCGATAAGTGTGTCTACATTATGAAACGATGAGGCTCTTATAAAAATAAACATTAATAAAAAGACAATCCCAACTATCGCTAATATTTGTTGTTTAGTTACTCCGTAGAGTTTTTTAACAATAAAATAAAACGCACTTAGCGCTATTATAAAAATACTGGCTATAAAAAGAACTTGCAATAAACGTTTATACTCATACATTCCCTGCTCTCTTAATATGTATCTGCCAGACGCAGTGAAAAGTGATTGCAAGTCAAGTTGCTTATTGATGCAGAGAAAAAGCATTAGAACTGCAATAATAATCCAGAATCGTTTTTGTACTTGCTCCTGTTCTATAAAAATATACTTCGAAACCGATACAACCCGAAGACTCAAAATAAACGCGGAAAAATATGCAAAAACAGTAAACCACCCAAAAAAGCTTGGATCACCAATTGTTGGATACCAACCTATTGTTGCATAAAAACGATCCAAAGATTTATCCTCTCAAAATATTAAGTTTATAGCATAAACACTTAAACATAGAATAACGACAGCTTTAATAATGTTAGTATAGTCTTACATATACCACTTTACCTCCCCTAAATTTTAGTCAATGAAGAAACGAAGTGGCTAATGACCACAAATAATGCAAATTCACTTGAGCGCGTCCTATTGAAAATTTGACTCTATTTATAAATTTTTATATCTCACGAATCTCTTAAGTTCACAATTTTAAGGTCTGTCTATTTTTAAATTTTTTCTATGGTAATGTTTTGGACAGGTAATATGTTTAAATCAAATGCGATAGTAGATCAAGGTCTATGTAGCTGTTAATCTATTATAAAATTATTTGGTGGCTAATTAGCATGACTCAAGCAACTATTGATGGAATTTCTGTTATCCTTCCAACATATAATGGTGAAGAAAATATTGGAAACGCAGTTCGCAGTATCCTAGACCAAGATACTTCAGTGCCCATAGAACTTATTATTGTTGATGATGGTTCGTCGGATAAGACAATCGCGATTATCGAAAGCATTCAGGACGATCGTATTAAACTAATTTTTACCACCAAAAATGTCGGTACTGCTGCTGCGCGGAACATTGGCATCCAGTACGCTTACTATAATTGGCTTGGATTCAACGACCATGACGATGTTTGGCTTCCAGACCGAATAACAGCACAAGTAGCCCTCCTTGGTCAGTATCCACAATTAAGAGGCGTAGCTGGTGGTTATGCGCGACTTGCAAAAGATGGCGCATCCCGCTGGGAAGCTAATCTGCTATTCAAGCGCTGGAGTCCTCAACATCTATTACCTATTGCCCTGCCGTCATTTTATGACCCCGCTCAGCATGGTACTTGCCATATTCAGGCACTAATAGTCGAAAAACAACTATTGCTGGACATAGGTGGATTTAGAGAAAACCTACCTATAGCTTACGACCCAGATATCGTTCTTCGCCTTGGCGAAGTTGCCTCTTTAGGTGCAATTCAGCAGCCAGTATTTTTGTATCGATTGAGTACACATAGCATTACTGCGCCAGAAAGCCTCGAAGCATTTGCGTTTTTAAGTGGATTCTCTTTTTGTTATTCCGCCCAAGGTGCGCGTTTGCGTGGCGAGACAGAACCGGATGTAGACACTTTTATTAAAGACTATGTCGTTAAGGAGGAGGATGTTGAGAGTTTCACTATGAATCAGACATTCAGAACAATTAATACTCAATGGGTAAATGACGGTACAATAAGCGCTCTGTATTGCGCCATACGCACCATGCTAATGAACCCTCTGTTATTTATTAGATATTTGGCAAAGCGTTTTTCTTATTGGCGCAAGCCAAGCATATAATACCACCCTAATAGCAGTCTACATTTTGGCTATCTGCTGCTGAAGTAGCGGATTACGGTAGGTTATAAGTATAATAAAAGGATTATTTTGAATTTACGGAAAATAGGCTATCTCACTACTGAGTTCCCCGGGCAAACACATATATTTTTATGGCGAGAGTACAATGAATTATTAAACCTAGGCGTTGATGCAGAACTAATATCTACACGCAAGCCTCACCCTGGTATCGTTTCACACTCTTGGTCCACTCGCGCAACGGCCAATACACGATATATCTTTCCCTTTCACTTATCCGATTTGTTTTGTATAGCGCGCTGCCTGTTTATTATAAAAAAAAGCGGCTTCAGTCAAATATGGCAGATTTTTTCAGACACAGCTGAACTCAACCTCAAGCAAAAATTATCACTGGTCTTGATGCTAATCGCGTCAATGAAAGTGGCTATTCTGGCCAAACAGCAAGGTTGGTCACATATCCATAGTACAACCTGCGGCAACGCGGCAAACATAGCTATGTTCGCCTCTCGTATAATAAATATTACCTACAGCGTCTCTTTGTTGGGACCAAAACTAGAAACATACGGCCCTAATCAACGTAACAAATGGCGATTTGCAACCTTTGCCTTGTTCCAGTCTTCGAAACTCTTAGAGGACGCCGAAAAGACCCTAGCAGGATTCCTGCCTAAACTTTACTGTTTTGCCCCGGTCGGAGTGGACGCCAGCGTAATGATGCGCAAAGATATATATCGACCATGGAGTGGACTCGGCAGATGTTATTTGTATTCCTGTGGACGATTAAACCCGATCAAGGGTCATGAATATGTAATAGCGGCAGTCAGACAGCTACGCGACGAGGGCTACGACGTTTTACTGACCATAGGTGGAGAAGATATTGATGGCGGTACAGGATATCGTAAGAATATAGAGCAGTGCATTCGTGAGCACCAACTGGATGGTAAAGTCACCCTACTTGGCGCTGTGTCTGAAGAACAAAACCGGGACAATTTGGCAAAGGCACACATCTACGTAATGGGTAGTTTAGACGAAGCTGCTGGCGCTGTAGCTGCAATGGAAGCTATGTGCATGATGCTTCCAGTAGTCATGCCCAATGTTGGAGCAACATCAGAGTTGATTGAGCACAAAAAAGAGGGACTACTTTGTCAACCCAAACAATCAGGACAATTAACTGAATGCATTAAACAATTGATGAATGATCCAAATTATTCGGTTCAGCTAGGACAGGCGGGACGCGAGAAAGTGGTAAAGAGATTTAATCACCGCATTAGCGCAGGTGCCATCGCTGCTTATTTAAATCAGATATCTAACGATTAACTGTTAATTTATTAATACTGGTTACCACGATTTGCTTTCGAAGGGTGCACTGAATGGTTGGTTGGCGCTAAATGAATCCCAATAGCAATATTTTAAAGGCTTTCAAGTTGGCGTTTAAATGATGTAATAACCTAAAACTAAGGGTGTTTAGAGATAAAACGAACCATTACAAATATAGCGAGTTTTTAACAATATGTTAGAATTTCACTACTAATTTCTTATTAAATCACAAATGGCATTTATATTTTATCTGATTGATTTTTATAGCTTATATTCTCATTAAATCTACTTTCAATAGTAATTTAGTAACGTCAAACACTGAAACTGTTACTGAATAGAGACATATCCAGAATGTATTTTAATCCAGTTCGAATACAAATAGCCGAAAATATCTACAGAGCCGTTGTTTACTTGGCTCGCAGCACAGTTACTCTCTATAAAGTAAATGCATGAGTTCGTGATTTTTAATACCAACACATATTGGGCATACATATCGTTATAACAAATTTGCATATAAAAACTTATTTTTAATATTTATAGTTATTAAAAGTATCGCTCATATAGCCTCAAATATACCTAAATTGACGGTATAAATTTTAATCCTTACATATAAAAAACTAGATTGCGGTATGTGACGCTTGATGTAATGTTGTTATCGTGAATCTTTAGTAGGTGTAGCTTGCCCCCCCCAAAATATACCTTTTGGAAGCACGGACAAAGATGTTGCATTTCGGGGACACTATAATTACATAGTGTCCACCATTATTCTAACGGCATAGATTTATTATCAAAAGTGGCAGAGCAATATGATTACTCGAATTCAAAAAATTAATTATGCAACAGATTTTTTATTTAAAAAAGTGATGCTTTATTCAAGGATTGTTGCACTAAAACAAAACATCGGACTTACCTACATTAAACCCATTTTACTGCTATTTGCATCAGTTTTTTTTATATCTGCATGTGGTGGAGGTGTGAGCGAAGATACGGCGGCTGGATCAACACCAGCGCCGATTCCAGCTCCAACGCCAGCTCCGCCCCCAGTTCCGACGCCAGCTCCGTCTCCAACACCGCCAGCGAATATCGCGCCAAATGTTAATGCTGGAGCCGACCAATCTGTTAATGAACAAACACAGGTTACTTTATCGGGCTCGGCCACAGACAGTGACGGCAGCGTTGCCAGTTATCGCTGGACTCAAATAGCAGGACAGTCCGTTACATTCGGTGCTGACACTGCCTCAACAACCTTTGAGTCGCCAACCACGACGACTGAGCTAATACTAACCTTTCAACTGACTGTTACCGACAATGATGATGCGACAACAACAGATACGATTGCTGTAACCGTCAACCCACCTTCTACAGCAACGCTTAACGTCACGACTGATAATGATAATAATGACCTCATTGTTTCTTGGAACGATGTTAGTGCGGATGTTTATCGAGTGCTGTTTTGGGATAACGGTGGAAATGTTTACGGACCAACAACAACGTCCCTTTCGTTATCAATTACAGCAGCTATGCGTGAGTTAGGTGGTAGCCTTGTTGTTGAAGCTTATGATGCGCTTGGCAATAGTGTATTTAGTGCACCAATTAATGTGGAGAATCTGTAGTGAAATTTTTTAATTATACCCATTTTTTAACTAAGACCTTAAGCCTCGTATCGATTTTACTTGTGTCTTCATTTATCGTTCATAATGCCTATGCCACTTATCCTTTGAATAACACCGATTTAGGATCACGGGGAGAATTCCTGTGGAAAGAAGGCACACAATTTGGTCGTACCGCAAACTTAACTAATATTGGGCCATACCTAGTAAATTTACCTGAAGCTCCTGGCTCGAGCGGTGTTGGATTGCCAGGAAACCAGCCTGTATACCATGATAGTATTTGGGATATGTCAGACTTAAGCAGTCCGGTGATGATCTATGAGTCAAATACATCAGGGCAGCCTATACATGCCCATGGAACCGTTATCCGATTTACTGACGATGGCCCCCGATTAATGGCTAGGAATTCAGGTGATATTGGCTATGATCCTAATGGCGCAACACCAATCGACCAAATTATTGTTGATAGTGCTAGATGGCCTAATGATATTTTTACTTACTCACAAATGACCTCTCCGTTTGTCACCCGCAATTATTGGAGTTATGGTCTTAATCGCGAAGGCGTTTTTGCAATTCATGATCCCTCAACCTCTATGGAACAGCCAGCAAACGGTGGCTACGTTTATACAGAAGGCCCACTACCAGAGTTGTTTGGCCGTGATATCGGAGTGTGGAATGGCGTGCCATACCTTTACTGGGATCACTTTGCTGTTGCAAACGTGACAGGATTTAGTGCTTTTTTTGGTAATTTAATGGTAATGGCATCAGATCAGTTAAACACTGGCATGGCTATTTATGACGTTTCAGGTGTTAGAGAAGGTCGTATGCCGAGATTGCTTAGCGTATTTCAGCCAGAGCTAGAAGAGCCTGATGGCAACCCAACTGGCATAGGAGGCTATTGGGTCGAACCTTATGGTACGACGAAGTTTGTTTATGCAGCACGGGAGAATGAGTCCATAGGAAGAAGATACCCGGCACTCTATGTTGTTGATTTTGAAGACCCCTATAATCCGTATTTGAGCTGTGAGATTTATTTTGACCGTGACAAGGTGCGCAATTCACAAGGACCGGATATAACCAATGGTGATAACTCAAGTGATCCTATGTATGTCAACTTCCAAGACCAATACATTTACCTCGACCACTTCCAAGTCGACTTGGAAGCATGTGAGTCCGCTTACATGGCCGGTAACGAAATAGCTGGAGAAGTTTTTGATGATGTAGTTTATCGTTTTTATGATATTGAAAATGAATGTGATTCGAGCCAATATTTTCGTCCTTTAGGGCAACTAGGAGTCTTTGGTGGTTACGATTATTACGTAACGCCTGATGTCAATGAGCAGGGAATGTGTGGCTTTGTGACTAGTGATACACCAGACACTCGTGCTCCTTTCATCGCAGGGCACCGACCTCTGGCAGGCCAAAATAACTATCCCATCGACGGCTTTGTCCACATTCATATTCCCGAAACCTTACGAACAGAAACTGTGGATGATGCGGTAACCATAACCAATACGGCTACTAATGAAATCGTGACTTATCGCCATATACTGTCCCATACAGGCACTATCTCCATTTTCCCTTTTAACTATTTTGCACCAAATACGGTCTATCGTGTCGATGTTGTAGGCATTCAAGATTATATGGGAAATCAAATGGAGAATTATAATTTCACGTTTACCACAGATAATGGGAACTTACTTCAAGGTGAAACTCCATTTCCACCGTTTGATTATAACAATCCGCCAGCGCCTGGGTTGATTACAAGGGATCCCACTGAGACGCTGGGTCCTGCCCCAACTTACTCAGGACCAAGCTATTTTCCTAATCAATCTTCGCCTATAGCCTGTCAGGCTGACACAGAGACAGGAGACTTGTGGGTCGTCAATCCAGATAATGACAGTATTTCCATTATTTCTTCGACGATGGACTCAGAAATGGTGAAGACACATAGATTAGAAAAAGAAATTCGGACGTTATACGAGGCGCCCACCTCAGTCACTCATGTTAGCGATTACTACGCTGTCACTTATCGAGATGATGATAAGGTTGTATTCCTTAACAGCAACGGCGACCTTATTTACGCTATAGATACAGGCCATGGAACCCAACCGGTCGCGTCAATTGGTGACGGCGATGATCTTTACGTTGCCCTATATGGCAGTGGTGAAGTCATTAAAGTTGATACAACTGACCGAGTTATATCGGCGCGTCTTGCTGTTGGTGAAAAACCAAAAGCAATGGCTCTTTACCAAAATCGTTTGCTGGTAACACGGTTCATCTCACCTGCCGATAATGGACAAGTTTTTGATGTGAACATTGAAAATAACATGTCACTCTCAGGTATCATCAGCATTAATAAAATCATTGTTGGTGATGACATCGATAATGGTGGAGGTGTTCCTAATTATCTTTCAAGCATTGTCATAAGCAGTAATGGTGAAGTTGCTTATGTAACTGCGACAAAAGCTAATACAGATAGAGGCTTAAGACCAAATAGTACAAACGCACAAGCATTAGATGGGGATAATACAGTCCGACCTATGGTAGCAATTTTAGATTTGGTTAATAATAGGGACAGTAATCAAGATCCATCAACCCGGAGCAACAGCTTAGATTTAGACAATGGAGCAGATCCTTCAGCTATTAGCTTTTTACCTAACCCCATGATAAGAGTGACAGCATTGCAAGGGAACAATATTCTGCTGTTTAACAACACGGCTTTAAATAGCATCGCACAGTTTGATACAGGGGGTGCACCGCAGGGAATGTGTTCAACAAGAAGAACACTTTATGTTAAGAATTTCACCGGTCGCAGTATATCGGCAATTGATATATCGAGTTATTTAGACAGCGGCGACTTACAGCAAAGATCGATAGAACTTAGCACGGTAACAAATGAAGTATTAAGCCCTGAAGAGAAAATAGGATTAGATATCTTTTACCACTCCTCTATGCCAGAAATGGGTGTTGAAGGGTATATGAGCTGCGCAAGCTGCCATTCAGGAGGGGGTCATGATGGACGCGTTTGGGACCTTACCAGTCTTGGTGAAGGTTTACGAAATACAATATCTTTAAACGGGTCGAGTGGAACTCGCTTTGGCCGACTGCACTGGTCTAGTAATTTTGATGAAGTTCAGGATTTTGAGCTACAGATGGAAGCGTTGAATGGTGGGGTTGGTTTAATTCCTGGAATAACATTCTCAGGTGAATCGCCTTTGGAGATGATAACAACGGGTCAATCACTCGACCTTGATGCGTTAGCTGCTTACATCAGTGGACTGGGCAAGGACACGGTCAAACGTTCACCTTCCCGAACCTATACAGGCCAATTGTCTGATGCTGCGCTAAGAGGACAGTTATTGTTTAGCCGCTCAGATTTAGGTGGTGATAGTTGTGCTAGTTGTCACTCTGGGCCAGCATTTAGAGACGGTCAATCACACGATATGGGCACGATTACAGTCAATTCTGGTAGTCGTCTGAATGGTTTATCTCTCATTGAAATTAGGACGCCAACGTTAATAGAGCTTTGGGATAGTGCTCCCTATTTTCATGATGGTAGTGCGGCTAGCTTAGAAGATGTACTTTCTCGTGATGCACATACAAGAAATTACACAGGTACTCAGATGCAAGATCTTATAGAGTACTTGCGTTCAATTGACCGAGAACTTTATATTGATGATGATGCCAGTTTTGACGCGACAGTTAGTCCTTAGGATAGATATTAGCAAGTGTCCTCAGTATCTAATTAGACACTGGCTTTGCAGTCTAAACAGTCAAGATTATAATCTTGACTGTTTAAGTAATTGCCGTTGGCATGTGGCTCGGAGTAAATTAAGCGAGAGCAGTCCGAAATCAGTGGTTCAGTTATTAACCTATTAGCACCAACACTTGCTATTGGTATGACTAAGATACTGACGTTCTTTGGTTGGAATCACAGACACAATGCATATGTTTTAAACGATGCGCTTAGCTCAACTCAAATGATGTGCTAGGTTCAACTTTTCAGTAGTAGTCAGCCAGATATTAAGATGGATAAGTAAGGCTATTCCCAGTTCACAAATGACTTAAAATTGTTTTTTTGTGAGTCTGGTCCTATAAATCGACCATGGATGCATTTAGGTGGTGATATACGCACATTTAATGCCTTGCACGAGTATGTTGGCGACGTAATTTATTTAGGTAAAAGCTGGGCACGAGTGATTATATTAGACCCATGATTCAGTAGTTACCTTCGCCAATTATTATGTGTTTAAAATTTAGAGTCATTGGCTTTTATCTCCTCTTATAGCGCAACAGACATACAAGCGTTTGCAACAAAACAATTACGATCTATTGTTTTGCTGTTAATGATTTTAATGTCTAAGTAACATTAAGTGACCTTATCCTCTGCTATTAGAGTTCACCTCTGACGCACCGTTTACGATGTATAAATATTCTACGGTGGGCGAGCATTTTGATTCTTTCTTCAAGTTATCTAGTCGTTTTGACCCTTTATTGAAAAAATAAGAGATTATATGGGTAACTCTCAGGAGTATTCATCGTTACAAGAATCAACAAGAGTTTATTATGAAGAATATCTAAATTGGAGGGTATGGGCGAATACGGGTTCCGCCTTACTCCATCAAAAAATAGATAAAAAAGTCTAATTAAGAATTAGGAGGGTAGACAAATCAATGTGTTATAGCTAATCTATATCGGTTACTAAATAGTCAAAAACTAGCTCAAAAGCTGAATTTAAATAACTGTTCATCTCCATAAGATAGGCTTCAGCGCAGTTCACTTTGAGCTGATATATGGCTTCAGTTACTCAATGTTACTGAGCAATCCCAAGGCGAAAGCTTAAATTCTATCCGATTTAAGTAGAGGGCCAACAATAACAACGAAAAATCGGCTAATGCCTCAGATTATCAGACTTCAACTCTCCCTCAATCATCTATTCCAAAAGACAGCTTATTCTCACTAAAACCTATCAAACCGACGCATACTAGGTAGCGGAATAATAAGCTGTATTTCGTTTGTACTGCAATTTTCACTGAGTTTTCTCGTTGGACAACATAACGCCTTCTGCTATTTTTGCTGCACTGACGCCAGAATGAAATCGCTCTTCAACCGTTTTGCGACCAGCTTTTGATAAAAAAATCGCTTTATCTGGCATTTGAAGTAGGTGTTCTATTACTTCAACAAATTCACTCGGCGCTCTGGGCGCAACCAAAATACCATTATCGCCACTTTCTATCATCTCTGCGGTACCAGGACTGCGAGTAACAATGACTGGAGTTTCTGTAGCCATTGCTTCCATAATTGCGACGCCGAGAGGTTCCTTTAGACTACCAAGGCAAAAGAAATGCGCAGATTGCAGCTCATCTTTAACGCGTGTTTCTGAGATTGAGCCTAGAAAGTTTACTTGGTCTTTAACACCCAGTTTTGCGGGCAGGTCAAATAATTCATCGGTGTATTGATTGTCCTTGTCACTTGAGTCTTTGGTGCCACAGATATTCAAAATTACTGAAATACCTTTATCTTTTAACAAAGCAACAGCTCTAATCAAATCATCATGCGCTTTTACGAAATGTAAACGACCGCAGGAAACTAACCTTATCTGATCACCCATGTTAGCAGGGATATACGGCTTATCTCGTTGAAAAATATTAATATTGACGCCCATCGGCGCAATAAATATGGGTGGTAATGGTTCGCCACGAAGGTTAGTTTTTACTTCATCCATTAGTTCATTGGTAATTACGATACAAAAACTGGCATTTTTCCATTTCTGAGCATGATTTTTCCCGTAATCATGCATCGGTCCATGCAATGTTAAGCTATACGATGGACCACCAAGTAATCGAGAAAACATAGCGACATTGGCAGCATTTGCACAGCTGTGCACATGAACATGTGTAAGTTGATGCCTTTGACAATAATTTTTCAAGTGAGCACCTACCAAAACGAACGGGAGTAACTTAAAGCGTTCACTTATTGAAATGTCGGACGGACCAAAAATTGACTTAAAACATTTGCCCCAACTAAAAGGACCAGCTAGTAATATTTGTTTAAAAGCAGTTAAAAATCGGTGTAATGAAAATGGAAACAAGTAGTGAGTTTTTTCGGTAGCTGACTCAGTCCATTGATGAACAGAGGTACTCTCTCCTTTTGTGGGAGGCTTGGTTGAAATTAAGGTAGTTTCAAAGCCAAGTTTTCTTAGCTCATCACTCTCACGCATGAAAAAAGCGTGGGTTTGCCCTGGAAATTCAGGAATTAAAAATCCGATTTTTGTCATAGTTAATCCTAGCTTGCTACATCTAAATGAAGCGCTGCACTGAATTGCGGCAGGACGCTATAAATTCAAGTGATAATTTTCACTAAAACAAGCTGCATGAAACTTCTAGGAGGAACATATCAACTTGGTAAAATGGTAAACTGTGGACTACTTTTTGTCTACACTATTAAATAATCTTTTGATTGTTAGTAAAAAACTGACTTTTTGGCCTAAAAAAATCCTTATTATATTTCGCTCAGTAGTTAGAATAAAGCTCTCTATATTATCCTTAACAGACTGCTAAAAAATCTCAATAAAAAGTGATAACAATACAATGGGTAAACATAGAGGTTGAGGTGTTTATGAATACGCTATTATTTAATTATTTATTTTTGCTGTTTGTTTATGAATCTATTAACGTCCATCTGGTGGGTATTTTAAAATACTCTTTATAATAGATGTGAAAAACAAACTGCCATCCACTAATTTTTCAGTAACATTCAATAGTTGAAGTTTCTCTCTAGTCAATTCAATAGACATAACCTGAAAAAATCAATGCCTGTTTCATCAATCAGTTATAGCGTTTATCCTTGTTCGATTATTGCTCGTATTGTACAATTTTAATCAAATTAATAGAGTCTAATACGGAGATTACTGATAATCTGGTTCTGTAAAATTAGATATCATGCATTCCAGTCGCCATTATGGAACAAAAATCATGGGCGGCTCTCACTCACAACATTGAATTTTTTAGGTTTATTTTAGCAATAAACCTAAATTTCAAGAGAACTTATTGAAAATGGTTGCAATGGTAGTTACGTTTAAAAAGTTGCTCTTTCGGGACACCGCTTTTTTTATTGGAAATATTTGATGAAAAAGTATTTGTTCCAGATTCCCAAGTCACGCACTGAACTGAGCGACCGAATTAATACAATACGAAAGTCTGTCCCAATTATGAGTGCGTTCTGGGTCATATTTTCTTCAGGAAGTTGCCAATCGATAAGAATGATAGGCAATATCGTCACAACCTCGTTATTGATGCCTGAATATTTTGGTATTATGGCAATTGCACACACTGTTATGATTGGCATAGGGCAACTTTCAGATGTCGGTCTGCGTGAAGGCGTTGTAAATAGCAAGCGTATCGACGATCCCCGTTTTATGGAGACTGCCTGGACATTACAAATTGTTCGAGCACTTTTCATTGGTATTGGTGGCGCATTAATTGCGTTCCCAGTTGCAAATTTTTATGAAGAACCAACATTA
>Ga0307488_10002305_pt1 | contig 16175 bp, 4 predicted proteins | sample SB02metaG_FD_202248 | JGI IMG/M metagenome (GOLD analysis project Ga0307488, IMG submission 202248) | Sea-ice brine microbial communities from Beaufort Sea near Barrow, Alaska, United States - SB 0.2 | ecosystem: Environmental > Aquatic > Marine > Coastal | place: USA: Alaska | collected 2017-05-06 | reverse complement strand
AGTCGCGCAGGTCCGCATCGCAAGCGGGCAGGCACAGGTCCAGTACGCTCCCACGAACCTCGCGTACCGGATCCTCAACCTCGAGCTGACCCCGGAGGGCACCCTCCGGTCAGTCCGGGGGTCGTGTCCCTACGAGCCCGACCGGAAAGGCAACCAGTACGGCAGCAACCTGGGGGTCCTTCCTGACGGCGCTGTGCTGTTCTCGCGTGTCCGCGACGTCGAGGATGTCGTCAACATCTACGGCATCTTCCACGCGGGACTGCTGCACGGGAAGGCGCCGACGCTGGTCGTGCGGGCGAACGATGCCCTGTACCTGCATCAGGGCAGTCGGCGTTCGTGGGTCCAGATCTACGCCGGCCTGACCGAGGACGGGCGTGCGGGCTACCCCGACATGTTCGTCACCGTCAACGGCAACATCGTATGGACCAACGGCATCGACCCCGCGCTGGTCATCTCCTACGACGGCATGGTGGTGCCGCTGGGGTTCGACAAGGCGCCGGGACCGCCGGAGGCCGCCGGGCCTCACCAGTCTGAGGACATCACCAAGGACTACCCGAACCAGGACGGCTACAGCTGGCCTGGGCGCATCGGCACCGTCGGCGACTACGTCGACAACTTCGATGGGGCGGTCCTTCCGGGTCGGTGGCGCTACGCCGTCGCGTGGGAGGACATCCACGGGAACATCTCGCCGCTGTCGGCGGAGAGCGTGGAGGTGTCGATCACGCTGCAGCGGGCGAACGCGTTCATCGAGATTGACACCAACAACATCAAGAGGTACGACCGCAGCACCAAGATCGACGACCTGCCTCGGCAGTTCGTGGTCAAGGGGTCGGGCGATGCGCCTGCGCACGCCATCGCCACGCGGCTCTACCGGACGGCGGACACCAACCGCTTCCCCGGCGCGTACCTCTTGGTCACCCGCATGGCGGGGACCAAGAGCTTCGTCTACGCCGACAACCTCCCCGACAGTCGGCTGGGTGAGCCCGCGAAGGACTACCAGCGGGTGCCCAGGTTCAGCGTCATGGTCTCGCACGCTGGCGCCCTGGTCGTCGCTGAGGGCCCGCAGGTGCTGCGCAGCGAGGTCGGGTTCCCCGGCACGTTGGTGGGCGAGTACACGACCGTGCCTGACCCAGACGGCGCGATGGTCACCGCCCTGGCGAGCCATGCCGGCCGGCTCATCGCCTTCACCGAACGGTCGATGGCGGACATCACGGACCCGACAGCTCCCCCGGTGGTCATGACCCGCGGCGTCGGCTGTGTCGCTCCTCGGTCGGTGCAGGCTCTGCCGGACGGCATGCTCATCTGGCTCAGCCGCGACGCCTTCTACGGCTGGCACCCGGAGCAGGGGCTGAAGAAGCTGAGCGACCCCATCCACCGCTTGGTCAAGACGGAGCTCGCAACGGGGTCGTTGCGCAACGCGGTCTCGGTCATCGAGCCGGAGAGCCGGGACTACCGGTGTGCGGTCGCGCGTGCGGGGTCGTTCGACAACGATCTCATCCTCGCCTTCGACGGGCAGGGCTGGCGTGAGATCGACCTGGGCTACAAGATCGCCGACATGTGTGTCACCGACGACCCGCGCTACCTGGTGCTGTTCGCCGGCGGCCGGAAGTGGCAGGGGATCCCCGACACGCCCGGGGGCGTCGTCCCCACGGCCACCACCTACGACGTGTTCGTCATGGGGCGCGAGACGACTGCGGGGGCGGGGCCCGACCTCACCTACGAGTACCGCAGCGCCTGGTTGCGCGGCGACGACAACGCGCTGAACCCTATCCACGTCCACAACCTCTACGTGGGCATGGTCGACGAGGTCAACGAGAGCGTCGACATCGACGTGTTCTCGAACGGCTCGTTCGCCCCCGACAGCGACAGCCCGAGGACGGCACGAGCGGTCGGCGTACAGGTCGAGGACCTCCTGGGCGATCTGGTCCTGGGGACGGGCAAGACCCATGCGCGGCGGCTCTTCTGGCGCCGCGTCCCCATCGGCCTCCAGAGCATCACCACCTGGGCGTTCACGCTCAAGTCCCAGACGCCGTTCCACATCGCGGCCTTCGCGTTCCAGACGTCGTTCGCGACGCAGGGCGACGAGCTGGCGCGCATCCCCATGGGCGAGGACGAGTAGATGCCTGGCGACTACATCTTCCCGAAGCGGCTCTTCAAGGACGGCGAGCCGCTGTCGACCTACGAGCTCAACGAGGCGTTGCAGCCGGTCGCGGAACGGCTGAACGGACACCTCGGTCCACACAACATCCGAGCGCCGCTGTCGCAGGACGTGGCGGCGGAGGCCGGCACCTTCTACCGGACGGTGACGCGCGTGGTCGATGTCGACCCGCAGATGACCAGCGCTTCCGGGGGGATCGACGGGAAGAGTCCTCAGCCGGGGGTGCCCGGGGCGTTCATGTTGGAGCAGGAGACGGGCTGGCAGCCGGTCACTGGTGGCGACGAGGACATGATCGTGGAGATGGTGACGGGCGCCTCGGCGTTGACGGTCACCGCCCACGCCGCGCACTGCTTCGCCGGGGGCTACGGCGGGGTCGGTGCGGAGTTCGAGGTGCAGGTCCCCCTGTTTGAGGAGCCTCAGCTCAAGAGCGACGGGCGGCCGATTCACCCGGCGCTGCTCGCGGTGACCGTCAGGCTGAATGGCTTGAACTACCTCATCAACAAGCTCGAGATCCCCGACGCCCGGCTCTACACCAGCGCGCACTCGCAGAGTGTCGAGATCGCTCGGCGCATCGTCGCGGCTGGGCCCGCGGCGTCGTCTGCGGGCATCGCCGCGCAGGGCTGGATCGCGGTCACCGGGCACAAGGCGTCGTACAACGGGCGGATGCTGACGTTCACGCAGCAGACGCCTGCGGTGGTGTCGACGACGGTGACGGACTTCCAGCTCATCTACGGGTCTCAGACGGGTCCGTTCATCTCCGACTTCGCCAACATGACGCAGGTGAAGGAGCCCATCGTCACCGCGACCGCGCTGCCGTTCAGCGACCTCGACTCCTGCGACCCAGTGGGGTCTCCGATGGAGCCCACGGTGGTCAAGTACTTCCCGGCGCAGATCCAGTACGCCATCCGCGTGGACGGGGTCGTGCTGACCGACAGCATCACGGGTCGGTTCGACAACGAGCAGGCTCCGTTCGCCCCGGCACGAGTCCTCTCCCCCCGCGACGCCAACGTGGTCACAGGCGCCCCGGGGGTCACCGGGCCGCAGGTGGGGCGGTTCCGAGAGCGGCCCGACGGCATCAACATCCCGATGTACACGGTCAGGCTGACTGCGACCATCAACGTGGAGCCTGGCGACCACCGGACAGAGCTGGTGGTGCGGCGCGTGCCGACCGGCCGCCGTCGCTCGTTCGTCCCGCCGCCGCCAGAGGTGGGAGCGCCAGACGCTGACGAGACGTACCTCCCCCAGGAGAACCGCGTCTTCATCTACTCGCGGCAGCTGGCGGTCACGGACGTCCCGATAGAGCCTGTCGGCTCGTCGCCCTTCGGGGACCCTGTGACCGTCGCGGCGTTCAACGAGGAGGACGTGGTCAGCAAGAAGGCCTTGGTCGACCTGCGGATGCAGCCTGTGGCTGATGGCACCAACGCCATCGAGAGCTTCCAGGTCGCGCGCGGCGCGATCACGGGCGACCACCTCCAGTCCTACTCGTCGGTCATCGGGGTCGCTGAGCAGGGCCCGTTCAACAACTCCGCGACCGTCGACACCGTCAACGACAACTACCAGTACCCCGGAGGGACGGCGCTCTCCTTCTCGGCGGATCCGTTCGCGGGTCTCGAGCTGTACCCGCACACGAGCAACCCCAACTGGCGGGAGCTGCAGACGGCGACATTCTCTGCGACGGTGGGCGCACTCTCTCCGCCGCAGGACTGCGTCATCACGATCGAGGCCAACATCTTCCTCGAGCAGCTGGCGCAGGCCTCTGCCACCCTGACGCAGACCTCCGCCACCCCAGCGCAGGATGAGATGCACCTCGCAGCCGCCTGCTTCGTCATCGGGCTCTTCACCACCTACTCCGCGGCGCCGGGCTGGTACCTCTTCCGGCCCAGCCTCTCATGGGTCAACAGCAACAACTACATCGCGCACCAGGTCAGCAAGGGCACGAAAGAGCTGTTCCCGTTGGGGGCTGACGTCGGGCTGCACTACCTGTCGCACTACGGCCCGCAGGGATCGGTGTCGGTGGTGCGGGGTGACGAGCCAGGAGACTTCGTCGACATCCCTCTCACGGCGCAGCTCAACTTCTCGGGGAAGAGCCCCGCGGGCGTGCGGCGCGGTCTCATCCGTGAGATCACCAAGGTGGGCATCTTCACCACCGCGGCGTGGATGGGGTCTGCCTCGAACCTGCCCGCGAAGTTCCGGGTGCGGCAGGCCTCCATCAACGCTGTCGCGATGAAGTCGTGAGGTCCACATGGCACAGGTGATTCTCCCCACGACGTTCATCGACGGCTCGCCGTTGTCGGTCGACGCGTTGAACAAGGGGCTCTACTCGAAGGTGTCTGGCGAGGGGCTGTACTCAGAGCCCAACGGCGGCATCGAGCTCCAGCCGACCCGCAACGGCAGCGCGGACTTCAAGCTCCGGCAGGAGCACATCCAGCCCGAGCAGGTGGTCAAGTCGCGCTACGACGGAGGCTGGCACACGCTCGACAACATGAGCGATGTCAGCGGGCAGACCACGGTCGCCAGCAACAACGCCGAGGTCGGAGCACGGCAGGCGATGCCGGGCTGCGGGTTGCGGGTCTACGTCCCCTTCGACGCGGCTGCGGTGCGCTGGAACATCGGCTTCTTCTGGTACGTGGCCAAGTGGTTGGGACTCGACCAGGACGCGCAGGACGACTACTTCACGGAGGGCGGGAGCATCCAGACCTTCCTGTTCGTCGACGAGGTCGAGCAGCAGGCGTGGCGGCGGGAGTACCCGATGACGTGGTTCAAGCGCGCCGTCGCGGACTACACGGTGGTGGGGGGCACCCCCGCCAACAACGCGGCGCCGTACTCCACGGAGGCAGAGCAGGCCTCGTTCACGAACCTGAGCTTCCTCCAGACGTCGGTGGGGCGCGGGCTGCACGAGGTCTACCTCGGCTTCTACGTGAAGCCGACACGGGCGGATGAAGGCGGCATCGCCAAGTTCCGTCGCGGCACGGTGCTGGAGTACACCAAGGACGACTACGACATCGTCAAGGACCTCGAGCTCTACCAGCGGCTCGGAATGGGCTGCCGCAACGCCCGCGTCGTCGCGTTCCGATGACCGTGCTACCCTCACTCTCGGAGGTCTGACATGGCAGCACTGATCGTTATGGGCGCAGGCGCGCTCGTGGCCGCCGGGGGCCAGTTCCTCAGCGCGGGGCTCCAGTCCAAGGCCGCCAAGTCGCAGGCGCAGACGCAGAAGCGTGCCGCCAACCGCTACGCCAAGGCGCTGCGCGGGCAGGCTTCGCGCCTCCACGGTGGGCTGTCGCAGTCGATGCAGCAGACGCAGAAGACCGCAGGCTCGCTGGACCAGAACGCGATGGCGCAGCAGGCGCGCGACGAGCTGAAGCGCGGGGGCGGCAACGCCTCTGCGGACGTCGAGGTGAAGCTGCAGGAGTCGATGCAGCTGGCCGGCGGCCAGCAGCAGCAAGGCCTCGACGCGCTCAGCGCGCAGACGGCGAACAAGAAGGCGCAGATGAAGCAGGGGTTGCAGAGCCAGGCGCTCCAGGTGGCGGCGCAGGGACAGGCGATTGACCCCAACGCGCAGGCACAGGCTGCCCGCGCGCAGGGCATCGGTGCAGGCGTCTCCACCCTCGGGTCGGCGGCCATGGGCCTCGCGCAGGAGTCGGCTGGTCAGCAGCTGCAGGCAGGCGCGCTTCAGGGTCAGATGGCGTCGCTGGACGGCGTCGACTTCAGCCGGCCGGATGTGCTGTCGCAGCTGAAGACGGCTGAACAGAAGGCGGCATACGTCACGCTGGGTCAGCAGATGGGCAGGGGCAACTACGGGGGGGGACGATGAGCTTCGAGATTCCAGAGAAGCCGACAGCTGCGGACTACGAGGAGTTCATGCGCTACATCGTTGATGGCGTGCGGACCAACCGCTGGTCTGAGGTCTCTGCGCGGCGTGCCATGGACGTACTGAACGACAGTTCAGACCGGGCGGTGGCGGACTTCGTCCGGTTCAACAAGGAGTACGCCGCCCAGAAGCGCAAGGGGGTCGAAGACTACGAGGGGCAGCACAAGGATGTCCTCAACAAGTACTTCGGCATCCTGATCAAGAACGCTGGCGGAGATGCGACTGACTCCAAGGTGATCGAGGAGCAGCGGAAGGAGGTCGAACGGCAGAGGGAGAAGACGCAGCTGCAGCTGCAGCAGGAGATTCCCAAGGAGATCACCGACTTCCGTGGGAAGGACCTCGCTCAGATGAGCGAGTTCATTACAGCAGATGGGCTGTCGTTGGGCAGCCCCGAAATGGATGCGACGCATGGTCCGCGGCTGTCTGTGAGCGGAAAGGGCATCCATCTCGCCGCGGAGGCGCTGCTCGCGAACGTGGGGGTGCCGGTCGAAGCCTTCGCTCGTGGCCTCAAGGATGAGGAGTACGACGCATGGGTCGAGAACGGCGGCGACGACGCCGTCGATTGGCTGGATGAGATCAACCTGACGAAGGCGGATGTTCCGGCGGAGCTGTTCGACAAGCTGGGAGTCTCCGCCGACAGCGCTCAGGGGCAGGCAGTACTCGGGCTGCTTGAGGGCGGTCTGCGTGAGAGGCTGCAGAACCAGGCGCTGGATCGGCAGTGGGATGATCTCGACGCGGCGTACACCGCGCGTCTCCAGGGCAAGACGCTGTCGCCTGAAGATCTCGCGCGGACCCGGCTGCTCGCCTTCAACGCCAGCAAGCAGTCGCTGGCGGCGGAGGGCGTGACGCTCGACAGCGAGATCGCGGAAGAGCTCGCGAACTTCGCGACAGATCCTGCGCTGGCCTTGAACCTGGGGAACTCGGCGGACGTGGCGCAGCACGAGGTGATGGCGAAGCGTGCTGCCCTCATGAAGGACGGCGACGCCGCGATGCGGCTGCTCCAGATGTCGGAGTCCACGCTGGACGCGGGGTACGACGACCAGGGGCGGCCCATCTACGGGCGTCGGGGACGGGAGCAGGGCGACACGAACCCGTTCATCAAGCCGATGCTCCAGCGCCTCGCCATGACGAAGCAGGCGCAGAACAGCCCGCTGTTCAAGCAGATCGCCAGCGACCTGGGCATGAACCTGGCCGAGGGCGAGCAGCCCACCGTGGGTCAGCTCAACCGGGTGTTGCGCGAGGTCAAGCGCGACAAGCGGCGGCCGTACCGCCCCAGCGGGAACTTCGTCGAGGTGACCGTGGTGGACCGGGAGCGCGCACTGGAACTCCCCAACGGACAGTTCATCTCCTACATCGACGAGAAGACGGGCGACTTCGTGACCGTCGAGGAGATGCAGCGGCTCTCGGAGGCGGAGCTCAACAACGAGAGCGGCAACCCGCTTGTCGAGTTCGATCTGGACGACCAGGGCGTGCGCCAGCTGATGGGCATGTCGCTGGACCCCGAGAGCGCTGAAGTGGTCAGGAAGCTGAACGACCTCTACAACACGAACCCGGAGAAGGCGGCGGGGTCGAGCGTCGTCGTCGACCGGGTCAATGGCACCGTGGCGGTCATCGGTCCCAACCGCGTGGTCGAGCACATCGGCGAGCTGCCCAAGGAACAGATGGCCGCGATCAAGGAGGCCGCGCTGAACCCTCATGTGGCGCATGTGGCGGCGGACCCGGAGGCAGTCCGCAAGGGGGAGTACGGCACGTCGCTGCGGTCGCTCGAAAGCCTGAAGCTGGGGTCGCGCTACAACGGCAGCGTCTTCGCCCCGGCGGGGACGCGGTTCTCGACGGAGACGCCGACGGTGCGGAAGAAGGGGATGCTCTCTCGGGCGAAGTACGGCGGCGACCAGGGGCACTTCGTCCTCCTGGGAGAGGGTCGGGAAGGCGAGCAGGTGCAGTTCACGGACATCCGCGGCGCGACCCGCACCTTCGAGGGTCTGTCGGACGAGGAGCTCGCCGCGGAGGTGGGCGTGACCCCCGGGTACGTCAGGCGCCAGAAGCGGAGGGCGCAGCGTCGGGCACACCGCGGGGCGGCCGAGTACCGTCGCGGCAAGGGGCAGCTCACGACTGAGCGCGATGAGCGCTCTGTCCAGGACGTGCCCGGCGTGGGTACGGATAAGCCGGATCCCCTGAACGAAGTCATCGAGGAGGTCGATGAGGCCGAGGGGACGATCCCTGACAAGCCTCTCGACGACTACCCGGTGAGCCCGGAGGGGCGTGCGCTGCGAAGTGGTGGAGGCGGCGGAGGCGGAGGCGGCGGAGGCGGCGGCGGGACGACTGTTCCGCCTTCCGAGCAGCCGTCCGCGCCCATTTACCCGCCTCTCGAGTACCCCGAGAGCCAGAAAGACCTCGTAGAGATGGGGCGGATCCCCGCCACCCTCTACGACGTGCCGCATGGACGCAACGCGTACGCGCATCTGGGCGGCGACGACGAGGGCAAGGAGTCGTCTCCGCGCAACCCGCTCGCCTGGCTGTCACCGACTGGCGCGGCCCACACGGGGCTGAAGGGTGCGGGTGCGGCGTTGTCCGCGCTCGAGCAGCGCGGCGAGCAACGCGACGGGGGCGAGTCTGAGCTGACGGACGAAGAGCGGAAGCGGAAGGAGGCGAGGTTGCGCGAGGCGTTGGTCGAAGAGCGGATGCCCGGCGAGAGGATTCCAGGCACGCAGCGCCGATAGACGCGCAGATCCCCGTGTTACACTCGCCCCCATCCAGGGGTGAGTGTTCATGTCGTACCGTGACGACCTCCGCAAGCGCGCCAGCTTCTCCGTCGAGCCCTACGCGGCTCCGGCCCCGCCTCCGGTAGCGGCCCCGGCTGCGCCGGTGACGTCGCCCGGGGCGGGTGGTCAGCCCGCGGGTGTGCCTGGGTCGTCAGCTGCGCCTGAGCGGAAGTTCGAGCTTCCCGAGATCGAGTTCGACAACTTCGACCCGTTCGAGGTTTTCGGTGACCCGGCCGAGCAGGCCAGCCTCGGGGCAGAGCTGGGGGCGGAGACGGCCAAGGAGGCGCAGAAGGCGCTGCGGGCCGCCGCGGTGCGGGACGTCACGTCCCCCGAAGACAAGGGCGGGCTGGGCGAGATCGCCTCTGACGCGGTGGGCTACCTCTCCCAGGCCTACTCCCCGATGGGCGTGCTCAAGGCGGGGTACGACCTCGTCACGGGCAACGAGCGCGACGTCGACGTCAACGACGTCACCGCGTACCTGTTCAACCCAGAGAAGTCCTCCAAGGAGCTCTACGAGAAGCTGTCGGCCTCCGAGGTCGATGAGAGCTCCGACGTCTACGCCGAGTACAAGAAGCAGGGCAAGACGCCGAAGAAGGTGCGCAGCGCCGATGACATCCGCATGGACGTCGTGTCGCGCAGGGTCGAGCGGCAGTACGTCGACCACTACGGCGAGAAGGACGGCAAGGCCAAGTTCGATGGCCTGCTCCAGAGCATCATCGACAAGCAGTCGACGCCCGACAAGCAGCTCACTCGGCGGGACGCTGAGAAGGTCCTGCTCGCGACGCTTGAGGGGCAGATGCCCGACGCCGGTGGCCCGGAGAGCCAGTACCGGGTGGTGCAGCGCCGGGCGGCCAACCTGGTGCTCGAGACGTCTGACGCGGGCATCGGCAGCGAGCTGGTGAACACGTCGATGTTCCGGGTCTTCCAGAAGCGCGCCGACGAGGACCCACGCATCGACATGACCGAGGCTCGCTCGGCGACCCAGGGCACGGCCGCCACGGGGTCGACGCTCGAAAGGGCTGAGCTGCTGGAGACGATGTTCAACCTGCCGGCGACGTTCGTCGCGCCTGGCGGGGTCGAGGTGCAGACGACGCTCCCCGCGCAGCAGGCGATGATGAAGCTCATCGCGGATGGCGACTTCGTCTTGGCGGAGAAGGACACGCGGCTGACCCCGAAGGTCGAGGACCCGTACCGCGCGTACAAGTCGGAGACGGTCTCTGACGACAACGAGCAGGCACGGCTCATTCTCCTCGCTGGGCGCGCGGGCATCCCTGCTCCGGTCGCCTACGCGGTCACTCGGACAGAGAGCCGGGGCACTCCGGCGGCGTTCGCGTACAACCTGCACGTCGGCAGCGCCACGGACGGGCGGACGCCCGAGCAGTTCCGGCGGACGCCCGAGCAGGAGAACGAGCTTCGCAAGAAGATGCTCGCCGCGGGCTTCGAGGTGGCGACGGAGCCGGTGTTGCGGAAGGGTCGGTACGTGTACCCGGCGGAGAACTTCACCGACAACCGGGAAGGGAAGAACTACGCGAGGGCCTGGCAGGCGTTCAAGCTGGCCTACGAGGTCAACCCGGCAGCGGCTGTCGCCGGCGGTGCCTGGGGTGAGTTCCAGATCCTGGGGCGTGACGGGCAGCTTCTCGAGTGGATGTCGTCGCTCGACGGGGTCGACACCCCGGAGCAGGCTGCGGAGCAGGCACTGGCGCAGTTCCAGCGGTCGCCGGGAGACATCGGCGACGAGATGTTCGTGCGGTGGTTCCGTCGTGATGACAACCCCGCGACGCGCAAGAAAGAGGCGGAGCAGGCGGTTGACGCGCGTGCTGCGGCGAACGCAGGCGATGTCTACGCGCTGAGCGGGATCTACTACGGGACGTCGGAGGACCCCGACCAGATCACTGAGCGGGGTAGGTGGAAGGACCGCGCGCAGGGTCATCTCAACGACTACGTCGGCGGCATGTTCGAGACGAAGGCGTTGCCCGCGGACGAGCGCCCCGAGGCGCTGGTTGACATGGGCCCCGGTCTCGCCGAGCGAGAGGAGCCCGAGGACAAGCTCGAGGAGGCCACGACCGCCATGGGCGGCGGCCTGTTCGACGCGGAGAAGACTCGGGTCGAGAAGGCCCTTGGGCTCAACGCCATCCAGGCGAGCAGCGGTAGCGGACTCGTGGCGTCGATGACGGAGTTCGCGCAGATGGCGGAGTACCCCGAGGAGGGAACCGCCTCGCGAGTAGAGGGGTCGAAGCCGTACTTCGAGATGGTCACCGCCCGCAACGATGGCGATGAGCGTTCCGGTCGGCTGCTCTCGGAGCTGGAGACGTCGTTCCGCGCCCCGGTCGGAGCGAGCTTCGGCATGTTCCAGCGCGCGGTGCTGCGGGAGATGCGCAGCGAGGTCGTGCAGGACGAGGGGAAGGAAGCTCTGACAGCGGAGCGTGAGGAGAAGCTCCGGCTCGACTCGCGCATGCGGGCCTTCAACGTCATGTCGTCCGCCCAGACGGCGAACGCGGCGTTCCCGCCCTTCCAGATCAGTTGGGCCTACCTGATGGGTGAGACCGACGACCTGGACCTGGTTGACGCGATGCGTCCCCGCGTCGAGGTCCTGGGTCGGGTGCGCGACGGCTTCGTCTACCGGCAGGAGGGGTCGGGCGTCGCCGCCATGAACGCGGCAGATGCGCCGCCGCTCTGGGGGCAGTCCTACAACATCGGCGTGATCCAGAACTTCCTGGTGCCCGAGTTCGCGGAGCAGTACGAGAAGTACTCGTCGAACCAGCAGGGGCTGGCGCGCACGGCGCTGAACATGGGGCTGTCCTCGGCGGCGGCTTCTGCTGCGGGCCTGGGGATCGTCCCCGTCGTCAACAACGTGCTCGGTGAGACCGTGCGCGAGGTCAAGCGCGCCGGTGTGCGGGGTGTCGCTGAGCGGCAGAACTTCGTGGAGCTCGGCATCCAGGCGGGCGGGGACCTCGCGGCAGCCGCCTTCGAGGGGTTGCAGGACACCGAGATGGGCCAGGAGGCGGTCAACACGCTGATCGACCGAGGGCTCATCCCTGTCCCGACGATGCTCGAAGGGCAGTCGGCGAAGAACCTCGCCGCCGTCGAGAGCGCACGCGCGATGGGGTCTGTGCTCGGGATGCTCCCTGGCCTGGGGCTCGCCATCCTGCACCCTGATGCCCTCGGTGGGATCGGGGACGTGAAGTCGGCGGTGCAGGCCGGCTACCGGCAGTTCCGGGTGGTGGCGAAGGCGGAGCGCTCGCTCGAAGCCTTGGTCATGCTGCGCGGGGAGATCTTCGAGCAGGGCGTGGCCCGCAGCGCTGCCACGCAGAACGTGGTCGGCGCCTTCCAGACCATCGCCGCACGAGACGCGGGCGGCGCGTCGAACGAGGAGGTCGCGGCTGCCTTCGACACGCTGGAGCAGGCCATCGAGCAGGCGCGCAAGGCGGACAGCTACGACGCTGACCTCCGCAAGCGCGGCAGGGCGTCCGCCACGGTCTTCATCGACGGCGGCACGGAGGAAGCCCTTGGAAGCCTCGCACGAGGCGAGGAGGCCATCTCAGCGGCGGCGGCTGACGCTCTGAACCCCAAGGTCTCCGGGGTGGTCAATCTCGCCCTGGCCGACATCGCCGAGAAGGCGGCGGCGTCACCTGACGCTGCGCGCGCGGCGGGCGGAGCTCGGCTGCAGGAGCTGCTCGGTCGGCTCGGTGACAGTGTCTCGCTCTCTCCGAAGAGCGCCGATGCGGCGGAGGCCCGGGCCAATGACGCCCGCAGGGGCGCCAACGTCTCCTTCAGCACCGCTGACCGGCTCGAGGCGATCACACTCGGTCTGCGCCTGAACCAGCCGGCCGAGGACGCTGCCGACCTGCGGCTCCGCATCCTCCAGCAGCGGCTGCTGCAGGCTCGCTCCACGCTGGGGAACACCTCCACGCAGACGATGGGCGCGTTCGGCCAGAACCCGACGCTGGCCAACGGCCTCGACTTCTTCGGTCCGGTCTCGACGCAGGAGCTGGAGGCCGGGCTGGCCACCGCCCGCTTCAGCGACGCCCAGAAGGATGCGCTCCGGGCTCGCCACGCGGAGCTCGTCGACATCCACACGCGCCTGCAGGCTGCCGTCGCGGACGGCTCCATCCTCGACAAGTCGGTGCGGACCCAGCTGAAGGGCGAGTACACCCAGTCGCGGCTCAAGAACGCAACCGCCAGGCTCTACAAGAACGTCGAGGGCCGGCAGGCAGGGCACCGCTACTCGAACGTCATGCTCGGCATCTTCGACGAGGCGGCGGTCGTCACGAACAGCAACGAGGCGCATGACTACCTCGTGCGCGGGCTGAACGCGACCATCGCCCACTCGGACGTGCGGGCGGAGACGGTCAAGCAGTTCGCCCGCGGGCTGGTGGACGAAGACGCACTGCGCGCCGCCGGCGTCACGGACGTCGACGACTTCCTCGACCCGAAGGGCTCACGCCACTTCTTCAAGCGCGCCCGCGCGGCGATGCTGGTCAGCACCATGGAGGGCGTGCTCTCGTTCGCCAGCGGCATCCCGCTCGTGCGTCGAGCGGTCGACCCGTCCATGATGCGGACGACGCAGGACACGCTGCGCCAGCGCGCGATGCGCAACATGATGCTGGCCAACGGTCAGGACCCGCACTCGGTGGCCATGGCCGTCCAGCGCGAGGTCGTGCGGCGTGCCGCTGCGCGCCTGCAGCTGGCCACCGCCGGCGGTGACGCTGCGGAGATCGCTGACGCGCAGCAGATGCTGCGGCAGACCACTGCGGCATCGTGGCGGTCGGACCTCATGCAGTGGATGCGCAGCTCCGCGAACGAGCTCGCAGCAGCAGCCGCCGAGAATCGGCCGCCGCAGCTGCAGAAGTTCAAGCTGCCGGTCGCCATCAACCTGGACGTGGCGACGGAGTCCGCGCAGATGGTGCTGCCCGCCACGCAGAAGTTCGCGCGCGGGTCGTTCTTCAAGGCGTTCGGCTTCAAGCCGCCCGAGACGCGGCGGGCGGGTCGCCTGGACCCGGCTGAGCGGACGGTCCGTCCGAGGATCGAGCCTGGCGAAGAGCGCGCGATGGAGCACATCCTCGATCGGATGTTCCGCTACTCGTCCGGCGCCGACGGGGCGCTGAACCCGACGACGGCGAACCGCATGGTCGAGGACTTCATCGAGAAGAACATCCTCAACATCCGCACGGTCGACAGCCCCGAGAACGTGCTGGCCAAGTACATCGAGATGCAGACGGTCTTCACGGGCACGCTCGACGACATCGCGCAGCGCCGGCATGGCATGGACTTCGAGGCGCTCGAGGCCTCGGGCAACGTCGCGGCGGTGGACGACGTGCGGATGGACGCCATTCAGGTGGTGCTGCCGCTCATGACCAGGGGGGAGGCGGTCCTGATCTTCTCGCGGACGCATGACGAGATCGAGAGTCTCATCGTGGCCGCGCGCGCCGGCATCGGTCCGAACGACTTCGTGGCGAACCGGCTGTTCCAGAGCAAGGAGCGGCAGGTCGGCGCCGGCGTCCCGGATTCGGTGGAGGCGATTCGTAGGCAGGTCGAGGAAGGCCGGCGCGTTGCGCGGGAGAAGGAGGCTGAGCGGGCAGCGGAGCAGGCTGAGATCGCCGCACGCTTGCGCCAGCAGTCCGTGGTCACGAGCGACGAAGGTGCTACCGGCGCGGTGCGTGACGTCGCCGCGAATCGGCAGCAGCGCATCCAGCAGCGGCGGGCCGCCCTTCTGGAGAAGGCGCGTCGGCGGGCGGAGGAGCTCGCGGCCACGGCGGACACTGCGGCGCCGAAGGCTGCCGTCAAGCTGCCCGAGGAGGTCGAGCGGGCTCCCGAGCTTGACGAAGCGCTCGATCAGGTCGAAGCGGTCACGGGACTCCCGGGACTCAAGTCGCAGGTCCTCGAAGCGGCCCTCAACATCAAGGGCGAGTACGGCAAGGACGTCGAGACGGTCCTCAAGGTCATCGACATGATCGGCCCTGAGCGGCTCGAGGGCATCAAGCTCGTCATGGGCGGCGACACCATGGGCCGCAAGGCCTGGTTCGACTTCAACGAGGAGGTCATCCGGGTCTTCGACGGTGCGCTGGAGGCCGGCGAGTTCTCCGACGCAGTGGTCAAGGAGCTGTGGCGGGCGATGACGCGCTACCTCCCCGACGCAGAGGTCAAGGGGCTGTCGTCGGAGTTCCTCAAGCAGCGCGACAAGTTCATGCGCGAGAACCCCCTCATGTTCGACCGGAATGGGGGACCCACTGACAAGCTCCCTCCGGGCGACGTCAAGTACACCGACTTCGAGGAGTGGGTGGTCGAGAACATGAAGGCCGAGGCCCTGCGGCGGGCTCGCGGCGAGGTGATGACCGAGATGAAGGAAGCCGGCGAGCTGTCCGTCGAGGCGCGCGGCGTGCTGGGCGGGCTGCTCGCGCTGGTGAAGGCACTGGTCGAGGAGTTCGCGGCGCGGAAGGTGAAGCTCATGGAGGTCGTGAGCGACCTGTACAAGAGCGACAAGTACGCGGAGCAGGTGCGAAACACGGGACTGTCGCTCGCGTCTTCGGCGAAGCGCCAGGTGTACCTGCTCCAGCGCTGGCAGGAGTTCTTCGACGTGTTGCCCAGGGTGGCACCGCCCGCGGCCGCGCCAGTGAAGTCCGCTGTCGCCTCGGCGGCAGACGTGGCGGAGTACGCGCCGGCGGCGTCGGCGACGCCCGCGGTCGTGACTCGCCGCCGCCGGGGGCGGAAGGTGGCGGCCCCCGCGGTGACTCCGGATGCCTCCGCTGAGGCGGTGCCAGTTGCGTCTCCGTCAGGTCTGCCGATGCTGGGGGCGCCTGTCGCGAAGACGGACGCACCCGCGCCCGTTGCGGTGCCTGAGCCGACGGTCTCCGAGGTCGCCGAGCTTCCGCCTGCGGCCGCGGACGTGGTGGTGGACGAGGCGCCTGAGGTCGTAGCGGAGGTTGTCGGGGCGGTGCCACAGCTGGAGCAGGCCACGGTCGACCGCGCGAACGCCAGGGTGCTGGAAGTGATCACCGCCCGAAGTCGCGAGGCTGACTCGCAGACGAAGGTGCTGGCCACGTTGCAGGAGATCGAGGCGATCACCTCCGAGGCGATCAAGGACGACCTGTCGCGCATCCTTCGCATCGGGCTCGTCGACCATCTCCGCGCGCTCAACGTGCGGCCAACGACTGTGGACGGGACCCCGATTGACGACCGGCAGCTGTTGAAGCTGTACGACAACGTGCCGCGGCTACGTCGTCTGCTGGCCGACCGACGCACAGCTGCGGCGAAGGAGGTAGCGAAGGCTGAGCAGGCCGTCGCCTCGTTGGCAGAACTGCCTCCCCCCATCGGCGAGCGGGGCAAGAAACTGCGGGAGGCGAGCGTCGCGAAGGTTCAGCGGTCGCTTGACGCGGCGCGTGCCGAC
>Ga0307488_10002304_pt1 | contig 16177 bp, 16 predicted proteins | sample SB02metaG_FD_202248 | JGI IMG/M metagenome (GOLD analysis project Ga0307488, IMG submission 202248) | Sea-ice brine microbial communities from Beaufort Sea near Barrow, Alaska, United States - SB 0.2 | ecosystem: Environmental > Aquatic > Marine > Coastal | place: USA: Alaska | collected... | reverse complement strand
GCCGAGTTAGCTAAATTAGAAGGTTTCTTTGAGGGTATGGATAAAGTGACCCAAACTGTTCAGGGCGGTAAATAATTATGGAAGAAGCAATGAACACGAGTAACCTCATTACTGACCACATTAGCTATATGGATTTATTTGTCTTAGTAGTTTGGGCCAGTATTTTTGTTTTTCTCGCCTTTAAATTTATTCAAGCGATATGTTTAGTACCAACAAAGTCAGCCTATGTGGTTGAACGTTTGGGGAAATACCGTTGCACTTTAGAAGCGGGTTTTCATATGTTGTTACCCTTTATTGACCGGGTAGCCTTTGTGCAAGACTTAAAAGAAGAAACCATTGATGTGCCACCACAAGAATGTTTTTCACGCGACGAGGTGAATGTCGAAGTAGACGGCGTTATCTACATTCAAATAGTCGATTCAGTAAAAGCGAGTTACGGCATTACCGATTATCGTTTTGCTGCCATGCAGTTAGCTCAAACCACCACACGATCGGTTATCGGTACGTTAGACTTAGATCGAACATTTGAAGAACGAGATATTATTAGTGCAAAAGTGGTTGAGGTCTTAGACAAAGCAGGTGAAAGCTGGGGCATCAGAGTCCATAGATATGAGATTAAAAATATTACGCCACCATTAACGGTTAAAAATGCCATGGAATTACAAGTGAATGCTGAACGTGAGCGCCGTGCGATTTTAGCCAAAAGTTTAGGAGATAAAGCCAGTAGAATTAATCGCTCTGAAGGTCTAATGACAGAAATGATCAACATCTCTGAAGGCGAAAAACAACGACAAATTAACTCAGCCGAAGGTAAAGCGTCCGAAATACTTGCCATTGCCCAAGCAACAGGTGATTCAATAACAAAAATTGCTGAGGCCATTAGTCAACCCGGTGGACAAAAGGCGCTAGAAATGCAGCTAAGTGAACAATATTTGCAACAAATGGCGGGACTGAATCAAGCTAACAGAAAAGTTATTTTACCGGCTAACTTATTAGACTTTTCTAATTGGTTAAAAACCGTCGGCTTGTAGTCGTTATCTATATTCTCAGTGGCTTGGTGTTAAAGGCATTTTAGCACTGAGTTATTCAGAGGGGCTTTCCTTATGGGCAACAAACTTTAACAACATATTGAGGCCAAGATAAAAAAGGACAGTCAAGGTTGCAATCAGCAAATGTATTAGCAACGTTTTAATTGTAAGATTTTCATGCCATAAGAACACCACGCCATTGTGGTTTACATAAAAAAGATTAAGCAGAGTAATGTGCAGCCATATCACTAAAAATAAAATGGCTGATTTCTTTGCTAACCGCGAATAGGTGAGTGAGGGCAATTTATTTTCCAACAAAGTAAAAGGGAATTAACTTAAGCGGTTAACCAGATAAGTAAATCGTTATAGACAAATTGATAATTAAGTTCTTTTCCCACTTTATCACCTTCAACTTCTTTACACAGCACTGGTATCGTTTCTTCAGTAGTCTGAATAAAAGTTGGTTGAGGTAGGCCGAGGGCCTTCGCTGCTTTTTGGTAAAAACGCTCTCTCGAAGGATGTGCCTCACTGACGCCATTAAAAATAGCTTTATTTAAAGACGCCTCTGATTGGCGTAACAATAACGCTTTAATAATACCCACCGCATCGGTTTGATGAATTAAATTCACCAGCCCTTCAGGATTTGCAACAGCCTTTTTAGCTGATAAAAACCGGCCAGGATGTCGCTCTGGACCTATCAAGCCGGATAAGCGAATAATATTAGCTTGTCCGGTAAAAGTTAATAGGGCTTGCTCGGCGTCGTGCATCACTTGAACCTTTTCAGCAGTAAAGTCTAACACCTGTTGCTCATTCACTTTTCCCGATAAACCATTATACACAGCCGTACTGCTGATTAAAATAATATGTTCTACACCACCGATCTCTGCAGCAGCAACCAGTTGTTTAATTTTTTCAGGGTAATCATGTTGACCCCGCTTTAATCTAGGAGGTATGCATATAACTAATTGAGCGGCTGAGAATATCGTATTTTTGGCAAGTTGCTCGACTGACAGCACCGTTGGTAAGATCAATTTATTCGCACTAATACCCTGCTTAACTAACTTATCAGCACTCTCATCATGCCCTGTTGTTGCTAAGACGTGCTGGTTAGTAGCGAGTAACTCCTTAGCTAACGCAGTACCCAGCCAGCCACAACCAATAATGCCAACAGTGTTTACTTCTTTTCTCATCTGTTTTGTGTTCCTGTAGAGTCTTATATAATTTTATCAATACTTAGTTATCGGATAGGTAAAATTATCACCTGTAAAAACGGGGTAACCAAGTTGTCTATCAATTCAGCGGTAGTCCATTAATGTCAAAGGGCTATTAATACGACCCGCCAACATTGTTTGGTATAAATGTGAATGAAAAGCTCACGCTCAATTTTTCACTGACAATTAACACGGTCATAATAGGTTATTTAAGTACCGCTAACACTTTGGTCATAGTGATATGACGTAACTCATTATAGAGCAAGTGAGAAAATCCTTGTACTCGATAGCCATTATTTGTATAAAAATTAACCGCACTTTCTCTCGCGTTTAAAGTAATATTAGTCACACCTTGCCTACTCGCTTGGGTTTCCAAGGCCTGAAGTATCTTTGTTCCTAGTCCCTGCCCTTGATAATGTTCGTCAACCGCCATATACCGAATCTGTGCTTCACGTTCACCGACCTTGTGTAAACGCCCAACAGCAATCACTTGGTGCTCATTATTAACAATCATTCGATGAACCGAGTGTTGTTCTAGACCATCTTGTTCTGAGCCAAAGGGTTGTTGCCAGGGTTGACGCAACATCTTCCAACGAAATAGATAATAGCGTTCAAACTCTTGCTGACTCATCGGTGTTATACTGTCCATTATTAGCTATCCATTGACTTTATTTGAGGTGAACCAATAATCTATGCAACTTGCAAAACATATCGAAAATAGCAAACTGGTTTATTTAAGCCAAAGTTACGGCAATAAAAGCTCAGATGCAATATCAATTAACGAAAACAACTGTTTTCGCTGGATCGCTTTTGGCGAAGTAATTCAAAGTGTAATGCATAAAAGAAAACCTTGGTTACTCACTTTACCTCATCAAACAATGCTAATGCTGCCACTATTATTTTTTAAACCCCAAAATATTATTGAGTTAGGTTTAGGTGGAGGTAATTTGGCAAGATTTTTATCACACTTGTCGGATGATATACGCTTTACCAGTGTTGAATGTGATGCTGTGGTTATTGAATGTTTTAAGCAATATTTCAATCCAGAAAATGCGGCAATATCCATCATTCATAATAGGGCAGAAACTTGGTTAATTGATAACGCATTAAGTGGGCATACTACTGAGTCACTTGACTGGCTTATTTGTGATATCTATCAGCAACAGTTAATTGATTTTAAAGAAACCATTGGCTTGTTAGATGTTTTTATGTCGGCAATCTCTAATAATACTTGCTTGTCGATCAATTTACCTGACGCTAATGATCAAGACGTTAATTTGTGCTTAACTGTATTGCAACAGCTACAAAGTAATCATCGTATTGTTTATTTTCATGTACCTAATTATCTCAATATTGTTATCCATGTGATACCTGTTCACTGGCCCCTTAATTTTCCAAACAGGAACAATAAACATTCTTACTTAAGTAAGAGAATTTATAAACGGGCGTTAACTTTTTGGCAAAATTTAAAAGAGATTTAGGGCGTAAACTTTATTTCATCTTAAGACCTTAATGTGAAAGTGACGGGGCCATCATTCAACAACCGCACCTTCATATCTGCACCAAACTCACCTGTTGGCACGGCAAAACCAAGTTTTCTTAACTCTTCACAGTAAAATTGATAAAGATTTTTACTAAATTCTGGTTTAGCTGCAGAAGTAAAACTAGGGCGTAATCCTTTATTTGTTTCAGCGGCTAACGTAAATTGAGACACAACTAAAATTTCACCACCACTTTGCTTGACGTTTAAGTTCATTTTTCCTTGTTCATCTTCAAAAATACGATAGCCCGCCACTCGCTCAGCCATTCGTTTAGCTTTCACTTCATTATCGTCAGGTTCAATGGCTACAAAAACCAGTATTCCTTTATCTATTTGTCCTATTACTCTATTATTTACTGCCACACTCGCTTCGGTGACTCGCTGAAGTAACGCTATCATTTAATTACTTTACCCTTGATTTTTTTCTTCAATAAAATTAGCCATTACATCGCTCGCTTTACAAAAAGCATCGATTGTCTGGCTTTCAAAACCACTATGCCCTGCGCAGGGTAATATTTGTAATTGGGCATTTTCCCATTGTTGTACTAATGTATCAGCCACCGATAACTGGCAAACCATATCAAAACGGCCATGAATAATAATTGCCGGAATTTTCTCTATCTGTTGAATATTATCCAAGATATAGTTTTCTGTTAAGAAGCATTGATTAATGAAGAAGTGGCTTGATATCTTTGCCATACACAATGCTTGATGTGGATCATCTATTCGCGCCATACCGATATTGTGATGCTCTAATGTTGAGAGTTGTAACTCCCATAAACACCAAGACTTACTGGCCGAAATTACAGCCACTTCATTATCTGACGTTAATTTTTGATGATAAGCACTTAATGGGTCACTTTGTTCAGTCTCTGTTAAATTCCTAATAAATTGACGATAATATTCAGGATAAAATTTTGCCACTCCCTCCTTTTTATACAACCAGTTATATTCTACTTGGCTACCAAGAAAAATGCCCCGTAATATAAAGCCAAAAACCTTATCCGCATGTTTAATACCATACGCCAAGGCTAAAGTTGTGCCCCAAGCCCCCCCAGTGAGTAACCATTGGCTAATAGCCAAATGTTGACGAATAGATTCAATGTCAGCGAGTAATTGTTCGAGGGTATTATCGACAATACTGGGCGAGGGTTGCGATCGGCCACAGCCTCTCTGATCGAACAGAATGATTTGATACCTACTCGGGTCAAAGTATCGGCGATGATTTTTACTGCAGCCGCCACCTGGACCCCCATGTAAGTATAGAACTGGAATACCATTAGGATTACCTGACTGCTCAATATAAAGTTGATGACCATCACCAACGTCCAACCATTCTTTATGGAAAGAGGAAATTTTAGGAAAGAGAGTGCGAGACATATTTTTAACCCATTGAGCTAAACACTCAAATAATCTTATACGAAAACTCGTCAGTTAGCATTAGACAGATATATTATTTAACTTTCTGATCCGTTTTATTCACTATTTTCTCAACAAACTCCTGTAAACTCACAGTAAAAACGGCCCCAACGAGCACAATTAACCAAGAGAGGTAAATCCATAAAAACAGGATAGGAATAATCGCTAGCGCCCCGTAAATAGCTTGGTAAGAAGGTAATTCAGTCACATAAATAACAAACGCTTTTTTAGCAAATTCAAACAAAAATGCAGCCAATACAGCACCAAGCAAGGCAAATTTAATTGGAACGACCTTATTGGGCACTAACGTATACAACAAGACAAAAGCGGCAATAGAAGTCAATAGCGGTAAAAGACGGACAAATATATTTACCGTAGCTATGACGTCATATTCACCAAATGAGACGAGGGAAACAAGATAAGAGCTCACCGCAATACCACTACCGACTAGCACGGGCCCTAAGGTCAATATCATCCAATACATAGAGAATGCTGTCACTAAACGGCGCTTGTCTTTAACCCGCCAAATTCTATTTAAACTTTTATCTATCGCAGAGATAAGTAATAACGCCAGCATGAAGAGAAAAGATATCGCTACCGCAGACATTTTGGAGGCGTTATCAACAAAACCAGTGATATACTGTTGAACAATGTCACCCGCTGTTGGCACAAAATTACTGTAAATAAAGGACTCAATAATTTGCCGTACATCTGAAAAAAGAGGGAAGGCGGTCATCACTGAAAACATCACAACCACCAAAGGTACCAATGACATTAACGATACGTAGGCTAAAAAACCAGCAACAACATGAATTTGCTCTTTTTTAACTCGTCGAAGTGAGTATTGCACGAATGCAATAATAGTTGGCCAAGATGGAAATTTATCTTTATCAATTTTAAGGTTCATATTTACTAACAATTATTGTCTTTCTAAGAAATTTAAATAGTTTATGATTGCTATATTAGCGGATCTCTTCTGATAAGAAAGGAAAAAAAATGGCAACTCAAATCTCTGGCGGTAATGTTATTGCAGCACTGTGTAATATATTCTTCCCCGGATTAGGCCAGTTAGTGCAAGGGCGTTTATTAGCCGCGTTAATCTTTGCGATTATCACTTTTGGGGGTTATGCCTTGTGGTGGTTAATATTTCCAGCGATAATTGCCGTCATCTTTCATTTATGGTCAATTATTAATGCCGCAAAGTATCAGACTTTCGATTAATACCAACTTCATCATAATTGCCAACTCGTGTTGAAACAAGTAAATATTGAGTCAGATCCTTTGGTTAATAAGCATTATTAACAATTATTAATCAAAAAAAACCTCAACATTATAATGTTTGAGGTTTTTTTATATCTGTTGTCTCGTCCTTCAATACCCTAACGGTTATTTATGCTCGCGAGTAATTGCACGGTAAGCGATATCAGTACGATAAAACATATCTTGCCAACTAATTTCATCAACAAGTTCATAAGCTAATTTTTGGGCTTCTGTTACGGTATTACCTAATGCTGTGGCACATAATACCCGACCACCAGCAGTAACAACATCAGCACCATAAGTGCTCGTACCTGCGTGAAAAATTTTCGCATCACTGCGAATATTAGTATCTAAACCAGAAATAACTGACCCTTTAGCATAATCATTAGGGTATCCACCGGCAGCTAATACCACGCCGACAGCAGCACGTTGATCAAACTCGATGGTTGCTTTGTCTAATTCGCCATTACAGGCCATCAAACACAGTTCAACTAAGTCAGATTGTAGTCTCATCATAATGGGTTGGGTTTCAGGGTCACCAAAACGACAATTATATTCAAGTACTTTGGCTGTACCATCAGCGGCTATCATTAGGCCAGCATAAAGAAAACCTGTATAGGTATTACCTTCAGCTTTCATCCCATCAACTGTTGGACGGATAACATGAGTAATTGCCCAATCATTAACGGCTTGAGTAACTACAGGTGCAGGAGAATAAGCCCCCATTCCACCAGTATTTGGCCCTTTATCGCCATTATCACGCGCCTTATGATCTTGTGAAGAGGCAAACGGTAAGATATTTTCACCATCGATCATGACAATGAAACTAGCTTCTTCACCAGTAAGAAACTCTTCTATAACGACACGCGATCCAGCATCACCAAATTTGTTACCCTCAAGCATATCCTCAATAGCGATGAATGCTTGTTGTTCATCCTCTGCAATAATGACCCCTTTACCGGCGGCTAAACCATCAGCTTTGATAACAATAGGCGTAGTTTGTTGGCGAACATATTCTTTAGCTTCGCCAATATCAGTAAAGTTTTGATAAGCCGCAGTAGGAATATTATGACGAGCAAAAAAGTCTTTTGAAAATGCTTTAGAGCCTTCTAATTGGGCTGCTCCCTTAGTAGGACCAAATATAGCTAAACCTTCTGCTCTGAAACTATCAACAACACCATTAACAAGTGGTACTTCAGGACCCACTATCGTTAATTCAACATGGTTTTCTTTGACAAAAGCCAATAGAGCAGGAATATCGGTAACACTAATCTCGACATTTTCCAATTTTTCTTCTCTACCGGTACCTGCATTACCTGGCGCTACAAACACTTTAGAGACCTTTGCCGATTGTGCAGCTTTCCATGCTAGAGCGTGCTCACGACCACCGCCACCAATAACCAATACTTTCATTTTACTTTCCTACAATATGAGAAACAGCACTTATTATTTTAGTGCTGGTTTTACAAGTTTTAATGTCATACGATCACTTTCGCCAATCGCGAGGTATTTTTCTCTATCTTTTTCACCTAGTCTCAGTACAGGTGGTAATGTCCAAACACCTTTAGGGTGATTAGCATTATCTTTAGCATTAGCATTTATTTCACTACTTGCCGCTAAAACAAAACCAGCATTTTTAGCAAGCTTCACTACCATCGCTGTTGGTACATAACCACTGCGCTTATTGATTGACCAATTTTGGGCAGCAGGCATGCGGTGTTCAACAATTCCTAAAACACCCCCGTCTTTTAATGCGGTAAATGCGTCTTTAAAAACCTGAGCAATACCTTCTTCACCCCAATTATGTAAATTACGGAAGGTGAGTACTAAATCCACACTATTTTTTGGTGCTAAGACACTCTCTTTCTTAGGGATAAAGTTAGTTAATTCGACTTCATTAAAAATAGTCTGACCGGCAAGTTTTTTTTCTAAACTTTTGCGAGAGTTGCTGTAATAATTATCTTCACCAGTATCTGGGTAATGGGCACCATAAAGTTTGCCGGTACCTTTTAATGCGGGTGCTAAAATTTCAGTATACCAGCCTCCACCGGGAGTGATTTCTACCACAGTCATCGTTGACTTAAAACCAAAGAAATCTAGTGTATCTAATGGGTGGCGATAACTATCACGGCTTTTATTTTTATCACTGCGGTGATCGCCAGTGATAGCTAATTCAAGCTTTGTTGGTTCAGTGGCACTGACCATGCCTGCAGATAATAAGCTGAGGCTTAAAATTGATGCACCACACAAAGAAATTAATTTATTTTTTGTTTTCGCTGTTATTAACATAGGTTATATTTCCATTAACTATAGTTGAATGAGTTGTGTAACCGAACTTACCACTTAAACTTGTTTAACCAAATATGTTACTCGATAAAGTCAGTAGACTAGTTATAGCAGAAATGGATTTCAAATAAAGTGTAATCATCGGGGACAACAACACTTTATTTGAGCAGTTATCATTAATGATAACTTAACAGACTAACCATTAATGACGGAAATGACGCATCCCCGTAAAGACCATGGCGATACCATGTTCATCCGCAGCAGCAATAACTTCATTATCACGCATTGAACCACCGGGTTGGATGACTGCAGTGATACCGGCTTCCGCAGCAGCATCTAAACCATCACGGAATGGGAAGAAAGCATCTGAGGCCATCACTGAACCTTTAACTTCTAGTTTCTCATCCGCTGCTTTAATACCGGCCACTTTGGCTGAATATATACGGCTCATTTGACCTGCACCAACACCGATTGTCATACTATTTTTAACATAAACAATGGCATTTGACTTTACATATTTCGCCACTTTCCAACAAAATTGTAAATCACGTAATTCATCAGCAGTAGGTTGACGCTTAGTAACAACCGTTAAGTCATCACTTGTTACTTTACCTTGGTCACGGTCTTGAACCAACAAACCACCATTAACACGTTTAAAGTCTAAACCTGAAGTTTTAGTGCCCCACTGGCCACACTCTAATAAACGAAGATTAGGCTTAGCCGAAACAATTTGAGCGGCAGCAGCAGAGATGCTTGGCGCAATAATAACTTCAACAAATTGGCGAGAAACTATTGCTTCAGCGGTATCTGCATCTAACTCACGGTTAAAAGCAATAATGCCGCCAAAAGCTGATGTTGGGTCAGTTTTATAAGCCCCTTCATAAGCCGCTAAAATGTTATCACCGATTGATACACCACAAGGGTTAGCATGTTTAACAATGACACAAGCAGGCTCATCAAACTCTTTTACACATTCTAAAGCGGCATCAGTATCGGCTATATTGTTATAAGATAGGGCTTTACCTTGTAATTGAGTTGCCGTTGACACTGACGCTTCTTCAGGGTTTGCTTCAACATAAAAAGCCGCTTTTTGATGAGAATTTTCGCCGTAACGTAAATCTTCAGTTTTAATAAACTGACTATTGAATGTACGCGGAAATTTACTGGCATCGGTACCTTTTACACTATGGTGGGCGGGTAACATTTTACCAAAATAATTAGCAATCATGCCGTCATAAGCAGCTGTGTGCTCATATGCTGCAATCGCTAAATCAAAACGCGTTTGGTACGTTAATGAATTATTATTCGCGTCCATTTCAGCTAAAACTGGTCCATAGTCATTGGTGTTAACAACGATAGTCACATCTTTATGATTCTTTGCTGCCGCACGAACCATCGTTGGACCACCAATATCTATATTTTCTATTGCATTTTCTAATGAACAGTTTTCATCTGCTACCGCGTTAGCAAATGGGTACAAGTTAACAACAACAATATCAATCGCACTGATATTGTTTTCAGCCATTACTGCTTCGTCTATATCACGACGTGCTAAAATTCCGCCATGTACTTTAGGGTGAAGTGTTTTTACCCGGCCATCCATAATTTCTGGGTGCCCGGTATATTCAGAAACCTCGGTCACTTTGATACCATGTTCGGCTAATAATTTCGCTGTTCCGCCCGTTGATAGAATATCAACACCTTTTTGAGCTAAACTGCGGGCAAAATCTACAATACCAGTTTTATCAGATACACTAAGTAGTGCGCGTTTGATTGGGCGTGGAGTATCCATTGCTATCTTGTAACCTTAAAATATAATAAGTTGCGTCTGGCCTATGACATATATCCATGGCGGTTCTCTATTGAGTGTCAAAGTGAAATTTTCCCCACTCGTTACATTTTAATCCATTAAAATGACAAAAAGCACCCGAAGGTGCTTTCAAAAGCAAACAATTGTTGCTTAATATTAGTTCATACCGTACTTTTTCAATTTCTTACGTAAAGTACCACGATTAATGCCAAGTAAATTAGCCGCGCGAGTTTGGTTACCGCGAGTATACTTCATGACTTCTTCAAGCATTGGCGATTCAATTTCAGAAAGTACAAGGTCGTACATGTCATCAACATCGTTGCCATTTAACTGCGATAAATAATTACTGATCGCAATTTTGGCTTGAGTGCGTAATGGTGATGTTTTAGTTTGTGCTTGCAAGTCACCAGTGACAAATGGAGAGGAAATATTTTGTTCAAACATAAAAGTTAGACTCTTTCTTAAATTAAATAAAATTAAATAAAATCAGTGTTCAAAATATAAATATAATGATTCAAGTTGCTCTTCAGCAGATAATAAAGCATTAAATATAGATCGAAACGTTTTCTCTTGATCATGCTGTTGCATATACCAAGAAACATGCTTTCGGGCTATCCTTACGCCCATAAATTCTCCGTAAAAGATATGTAACTCTCTTACGTGGCCAATTAAAATTGAACCTATTTCATCCCTGGTTGGAGCTGATAAATGGGTGCCAGTTTCCAAGAAATGATTTATTTCTCGAAAAATCCAAGGACGGCCTTGGGCAGCACGACCAATCATTATTGCATCAGCCCCGGTATAACTTAATACTTGTTCAGCTTTCTCAACTGATGTTATGTCGCCATTGGCAATAACAGGAATTGAAACTGCTTGTTTAATCGCTTTAATCGTATCGTATTCAGCCGCACCTTTGTAAAAGTCACAACGAGTTCGACCATGTACTGCTAAAGATTGAATACCATTAGCTTCTGCAATCTTCGCAATTTCAATACCATTACGCGAATTCTCACACCAGCCCGTACGAATTTTTAATGTTACTGGAATACTGACCGCTGCTACAACTGCTTTGACAATTTCTTCTACCTGTCTAGGCACTTTAAGCAAGGCAGAACCGGCTAATTTTTTGTTTACCTTTTTTGCTGGACAGCCCATATTGATATCAATAATTTGAGCGCCGTTACTTGCATTAACTTGTGCAGCATAAGCCATTTCCTCAGGATCCGAACCGGCAATTTGTACCGCTCGTATGCCTACTTCATCTCCATGCAACATTCTAAGTTTAGATTTAGTGGTATGCCAAACTTTAGGGTTAGTTGAAAGCATTTCAGATACCGCCATTCCCGCGCCCATTCGACAACATAATTGTCTAAAAGGTTGATCGGTAATTCCGGCCATTGGTGCTAAAATTACATTATTGACTAGTTGGTATGGACCTATATTCACAGTGCTGTTTTTTTGAGCTGTTTGTAAAAAGGCCGCTTAGTGTACGTGTTTTTAGGGTAATTGCAAAGCATATAAATTGAACAATATTTGCTTTTTTTCGTGTTTTTAATATTGACATTTTCTAAACTATTAATGTGTACAGAATTTGTGCGGTTATTAATAAATTCTGCTCGCTTTAATTACTTACGCGTTCCATTCAGACGAACCCATTCATCTTGAACGGTCACGGCTTCCATATCACACCATTGGCCATAAAGTGTTTGTAGCTCTGGTGCTTGATTTTCCAATACACCTGATAGAGCTAAATGACCTCTTATACCGACGAATTCAATAATGGTTGGTGCAAGTTCTCGCAATGGTCCTGCCAGTATATTAGCAACGACCACATCCGCTGTTAAACAGGGTTGATCCTTAGGCAGATATAACTCGAGACGGTCTTCGACCTTATTCCTTTGAGCATTAGCTAAACTTGCTTGCAATGCTTGAGGATCGATGTCTATACCAATAACTTTCTTTGCACCTAATTTCAGCGCTGCAAGGGATAAAATCCCAGAACCACAACCAAAGTCTACAACAGTTTTACCGACTAAATCTAAGCCATCAAGCCAAGTTAAACACAGTGCTGTTGTCGGATGAGTACCAGTGCCGAAAGCCAAACCCGGATCTAACATGACATTGACAGCGTCGGGATCTGGGACATCGCGCCAACTAGGGCAAATCCATAAACGTTGACCAAACTTCATCGGATGAAAATTATCCATCCACTCTCTTTCCCAGTCTTTATCTTCAAGCTGCTCTAGCTTATATCTCATAGTGCCTTTATCAGGGTGTATACTTTGAAGATAATGAAGCACTTTATCCATATCATGACTCGCATCATACAAGCCCATAACCACCGTATTTGACCAGTAGATAACCTCGTCGCCCGGTAAAGGTTCATATATTGGTGTATCTTTTGCATCAATAAAGGTTACCGCTTGCGCACCACAGGCTGTTAGCCAGTCACTGTATTTTTCGGCAGTGTCTTCGTCGGCACTTAATCTAAGTTGTATCCAAGGCATGGTAAATCTCTGTCGGTCGATGTAATCAGTTAATACTTGTAAGTTTATCATTCTTAAAGAGACAAAATATAGCGTTATTGCAGTAGTTCACCTCTAACTTTCGGAAAGTATACTCAGCTAACCCTTCATAGTAAGATAGATGAGCATGTAACTTACTTATTAAAGAATGACAACATAATGAAATATTTCCCTATTTTCCTCAATGCTAAAAATATTAATGCCATGATTATTGGTGGTGGTGATGTTGCTGCCCGAAAAATCGAATTATTGTTAAAATCTACTGAACAAATAACGATTATGTCAGAAGAGCTTAGCCCGAGTGTTGCTGCGCTAATAGCAAAGCATCAGTTGACCTGGCTAGCCCATCAATATCAGCCAGGTTTATTAACTAACAAAAATTTAGTCATTGCTGCAACAGATGATACTGCGGTAAATGAATCAGTTTACCACGAGGCTAGTGGGTTAAAGCTATTAATCAATGTTGTTGACCAACCAGAGTTTTGTAGCTACATAACACCCGCTATTATTGACCGTGCACCAATGATTATTGCCCTTTCAAGCTCCGGCAGTGCACCAATATTAATCAGAATGCTAAGAGAGCAAATCGAAAAAGTATTACCCAATAATTATGGCCGCCTTGCTGATTTTTCATTTAAGTTTCGTGACCATGTCAAAGCAAGTATCAAAGGTATTAGAAATAGACGTACTTTTTGGGAAAACACTTTACGAGGTACCATTGGTCAGAAGATCTTAACAGGTGATACTGAAACTGCTGAACAGCAGTTTATTGCTAGTTTAAAAGAGGGTGTGGAACCCCCCGGAGGTGAAATTATTTTTATCCATACCAAAGATGGCAGCCCTGATAACTTAACCTTAAATGCTCACAGAGAATTACAATTTGCTGATGCAGTATTTTATGATGACCAAGTCAATTTTGGTTTAATTGAATACGTTAGACGCGATGCTGATAAATACCCACAAGAGATTGTCTCAACGATTTCAATTAATTATCAACAGGCTATTGAACTGGCCGAACAAGGACAAAAAGTGATTTACTTTTTAGCGGGTTACAACCCTTTAGCTGAAAATGAAGCGCTTTCACAAAGTCAGGTGATTAAAAAATACATCATTAGTGGCGGTTAAATCTAACAGCAAGTAATTACAGAATATCCTCCAATAAAAAAACCACTTAATGTAACTCATTAAGCGGCTTTTATTTAATAGTGCTTTTAGTAAATAAAATTACTTAGACGGTCTACCTTCGCGCTTACGATCGTTTTCTTTTAAGAATCGCTTACGAATACGAATGTTCTCAGGCGTCACTTCAACTAATTCATCGTTATCAATAAATTCTAGCGCTTGCTCTAATGACATGATAATAGGCGGCGTTAATGTTTGTGCTTCATCTGTACCAGACGATCTAACATTAGTTAACTGTTTACCTTTAAGTGCATTTACCGTTAAGTCATTATCACGGCTATGAATACCAATAACTTGACCTTCATAAATATCAACACCATGACCAATCAACATGCGACCACGAGACTGTAAGTTAAATATCGCATTGGTTAATGCTTTACCCGTTGCATTACCAATCATTACACCATTTTTACGTTGACCGATATCGCCACCTTTATGTGGGCCATATTCAAAAAATGTATGATAAATTAGACCAGAACCTGACGTTAGTGTCATAAACTCTGTTTGGAAACCAATTAAACCACGACTTGGCATAATGAAATCCATTCTAATACGTCCAGTACCGTCTGGTGCCATATCGGTTAATTCAGCTTTACGAATACCCATTTTTTCCATGATTGGACCTTGATGCTGTTCTTCAACATCAATAGTAACAGTTTCGTATGGTTCGTTTAATACACCATCAATCATACGCTCAATAACTTCAGGACGTGATACCGCTAGTTCAAAACCTTCGCGGCGCATATTTTCAATAAGAATACCTAAGTGAAGCTCACCACGACCCGATACTTTAAACTTATCTGGATCGTCTAATTGCTCTACACGTAAAGCAACGTTATGGACTAATTCTTTATCTAAACGGTCTTTGATGTTACGTGAAGTGACGTACTTACCTTCTTTACCACAAAATGGTGAGGTATTAACCTGAAAGGTCATATTGATAGTAGGCTCATCAATAGATAAAGCAGGTAAACCTTCGACTTCTGTTGGGCAACAGATAGTATCTGATATTTTCAATTCGCCTAACCCGGTAATGGCAATGATATCCCCGGCAAAACCTTCTTCAATATCATGACGTTCAAGACCTAAGTAACCAAATACTTTACCGACTTTGGCATTATGTACGCCGCCATTAGCCAACTGAATGGTTACTTGCTGATTAGGTTTTACACTACCGCGCTTGATACGACCAACACCAATTACGCCCATATATGAGCTGTAATCAAGTTGTGAAATTTGCATTTGGAATGGTCCCTCTGGATCAGCAACCGGTGCAGGAACTTCCTTGAGAATAGTATCAAATAAAGGGTTCATGTCTGTACCAACTTCGCCTTCCTCTAGCGAGGCCCAGCCGTTAATCGCTGAAGCATAAACAACTTTAAAGTCAAGTTGCTCATCAGTAGCACCCAAATTATCGAATAATTCAAAAACTTGATCCATAACCCAATCAGGACGAGAACCTGGCTTATCCACTTTATTGATGACTAAGATAGGCTTTAAACCTTGAGCAAAAGCTTTTTGGGTAACAAAGCGCGTTTGCGGCATAGGGCCTTCTTGTGCATCAACAATTAACAATACACTGTCAACCATTGACATAACACGCTCAACTTCACCACCAAAGTCAGCATGGCCAGGAGTATCAACGATATTTACACGATAGCCCTTCCAGTTAACAGCGGTATTTTTAGCTAATATAGTAATACCACGTTCTTTTTCAATATCGTTTGAATCCATTACACGTTCATCGTGGCCAACTCGCGCATCTAAAGTACCTGACTGCTCAAGTAATTTATCTACTAAGGTTGTTTTACCATGATCGACGTGGGCGATGATGGCTACATTACGTAATTTATCTAACACTGGCGTTACTCTCACTTTTAATTAAAGGATTGCCTAGAATGACTCTAGAGTACTTT
>Ga0307488_10002303_pt1 | contig 16178 bp, 14 predicted proteins | sample SB02metaG_FD_202248 | JGI IMG/M metagenome (GOLD analysis project Ga0307488, IMG submission 202248) | Sea-ice brine microbial communities from Beaufort Sea near Barrow, Alaska, United States - SB 0.2 | ecosystem: Environmental > Aquatic > Marine > Coastal | place: USA: Alaska | collected... | reverse complement strand
ACAATTCTGATAGCCACTGGTCATGCACCCACTGGCCATTTCTTGGGCTTGAGAGATATCTGATGGTGTCATGACCTCGGAAATGATGTCCTTGTTTGTACCGCCACGTTCGTCGCCATTTGCAGCAGTAACACCGCATATAGGCTTTTATGTGGTCACGGGTCCTAAATTCGTAAACTCTTCCAAGATTATTGTGCGCCGTAGCATACCCTTGTTCAGCGGCTAATAGATACCAACTCTCGGCATCAGGCCATGATTTGCAGATACCCCCATCTTGAATGCATGCGCCAAAAAAACAAGGCGTCTGCCACCGATGGTCGATTTTGAGAAATGACCACTGGGTCGTAGAGAAGCCCAACATTGAATTGCGCCCAAGCATCCCCTTGGTCGGCTAACGGGCGCCACTCTTGAAGGGCAGTACCATAGTCGCCAGCATTGTAGGCATCTAAGCCCTTCTGATAGTCCTGTGCAGCCAATGGCGTAAAGGCTAAGGAAAATACAGTGGCGAGGGCGAATATAATACGTGTCATAGCTGCGGCCCATGTGTTGGTGAAGGTCTTTAAAGTTATCCCATCGTAGTTTTACAGCACTGGAAGATCAATTGACCGGAAGAACGCCGTCTTGAAGGACGCCTTGGCCCTTAAGTTTGTCAGGCAAACGAAGAGAGCATGGATGTGTTTCATCATTCTGATTTAGCCACGCTTATAACCAACACTCAGGTTGTAATCCGTGTCACAGGTATCCCCTGAGCAGCACTCAAAGATGTTAGACTTACAGACAGCACACTGCTCATGCCCGTGTACTACAACAGTGTTTAAGGGTGACTGACATCTAGGGCATCGTTGCTTGTGGGCGTTGGCTGGGTGCAGCGGGTTATCCATCGTCAGTTTAATTTCCAATCTTGCCAATGTAGTGGGCCAGTGGCACTGATAGCCCTTCCTTGGCTGACTCAGGTCAGCTTCAAAGTTGTTGAGATCGTAAACGCCTGAGTTCTTCATCTTCAATGCTTGGACTGGTTGCATCTCTTCATCAAAGACCTTTACATCCACTAGCTCAAGCCACGATAGTAAGCTGTCTGTCCCAGAGAACATATCTGCAACAATCACATCTGACAGTGATAGCCACCAGAATTTGGACTGTCTTGCCTCGGAAAACCAATTCTGCGATTTGGAAAAACGATTAAAAATCCACCGTTTGCCCAAGCCCAAGTCCCTTCCTCGCCAGCATCAGACAAGGCATCACAAGAATTACCCAGATAGATGGTTTCGGATTTGCTGGTTAAGACAGCACCGTTGACGTTCTGGGTCGCCGTATAAGTTTGGCCATTTGAGCCTTCATAAGCCAAAGTCGGTGAAGCCGTTACCAAAAACAAGGCGACGCCTAGTACTGTTCCTTTTATCAAACCTGCGCTCTCCCTTTTTAATTTACACCACAAATAGCCCAGTCCAGCACCTTGCTTACCAAACTCAGTGTGAAGGGGTGTGATAAACTGTAAGCATCAACGCTGCCCTTGATCAAGCTGCGTCTTTTGCCTCGGCCTAGGCGTTTCGGGCGTTGATCATGTCCTGATAGGCCCACGGCATGAGATCGTTGATACGGTTTGCTGGATGGTCCTTGATGCGTTCCAGCACCCATGCGAGCCAGGCTTCGAGATTCACTTTGTTCATCTTGGCGGTCTCTATCAACGTAAGCAATTGCTGCAGATTTGCGGACCTACAAAAGGCCTAACCAGACATACGCTCACGAATTACTTGCGTGAAGTGTGTCGAGCCAAGCCACTGCTTTGGTTTCAATCCTGCATTGTCCCACAAGAATTGATGCAGCCATAGACGTCGCTTTCTGATGTTCAATTGGTGGCCTCCCCAAATGGGCCTGACAGCTACGCAATCATAGTTATGGCATTTCGTGGGCCACGAAACTGACTGAGCTGCTTCTCAGAACCATATGGGGAGGTTTTGGAATTGGTTTGATGTGTTGGCTACCTAGCGACCAACTCAAGGCGCATCGGTCCGTTGGAGTCGGACTCTCTGACGCGCCGTCCTGCCCAACCTCGACTCGGACACGTTGGAGAGCTTCCGCTATGTCTTTTGTCCTGAGTGAGAAGGTTTCCTCACGCTTTTCGTAAGAGTTGATGATCTCCTTGGGTACCACGGCGCGGTGATAGTTGGTCGCTCCACGGCGATATAATCGGGTGTGCCCAGCCATTTTCTCAAGGTGCCTCACTGTAACACCTCAATGTAACAAGTCCGAAAAAGCTTCCATGAAATCAGCAAGTTATTGATGCTATTTACTGATTAGGGGAATGGTGGAGCATAGCGGGATCGAACCGCTGACCTCCTGCATGCCATGCAGGCGCTCTCCCAGCTGAGCTAATGCCCCTAATAGTAGGGTGTAGTTGTCCGTTTGTGTGCTGCTGGCGCAGCGGACGCGACATATGCTGCTTACTAGGCAGCGGGGCGGGCGAGATCAAGAGATAATCCCGCCCTAAAACCGCAAAATTTTGTCAGGGCGCTAGGGCCTTGATTTAGGAATCGTCGTCAGGTGCGGCGACATCAGCGATTTCATCCAGCGGGACGGTGTCGTCGTCCTCATCTTCCAGAACATCGTCGCCCAAACTTGAATCGTCGTCGTCATCATCATCAAGCACGAGATCGTCGTCTTCCGCCTCGTCATCTTTCGCCTTCGTCTGGGCGTCAGCAGCGTCAGCGACCATGGTGCGGGTCTTGCCTGTTTCCACAACAACGGTTTCACCGGTGTAGGGGCTGATGATCGGATCAGCGTTCAGGTCGTAGAACCGTTTTCCGGTGGTCGGGCAGAGGCGTTTTGTGCCCCACTCTTCCTTTGGCATTTGATCTTCCTTCAACAGCGCAGGCCACTTGGCCGGATCGTCGCCAACTGCCATAAGGCACGAGTCGAGTCAAAGGCTATCGGCACGGATAAATATGAAAGGCGGATATGGGACGTTTGATCATTGAAGGCAACCCCCCAGTTGAGGTGCAGTTGCGCCGGTCTGCACAAGCGCGGCGGTTGTCGTTGCGAATATCGCGTCTGGACGGTCGCGCGACGTTGACGCTGCCAAATCGCGTGCCGGAGCGCGAAGGTATGGCGTTCCTGCGGGACCGCGAAGAGTGGCTGCGTGAGCATCTGGAGGCGATTGAACCTGAGGTGCAGGTGCAGATCGGTGGGACGGTCCTGTTTCGCGGCGCTGAACTGGCGTTAGTGGCCGGTGACGTGAAGCGGGCGCGGCTGGCGCAGGGCGCGTTGGTCCTGCCAGATGATCCAGCCAAAACAGGGAAACGTGTTGCCGCGTTCCTAAAATTACAGGCGCGTAATGCTTTGGCCGATGCGTCTGACCGGTATTCGCAGGCCTTGGGAAAACCCTACGGGAGGATCAGTTTGCGCGATACGCGATCCCGCTGGGGGTCGTGTTCATCGGCAGGTGATCTGATGTATTCATGGCGCCTTATAATGGCTCCGCCAGAGGTGCTCGACTATGTTGTGGCCCACGAGGTCGCGCATTTACAGCATATGAATCACAGCCCGCGATTTTGGGCTGCGGTTGAGAAGTTATACCCAACGCACAAGGCCTGTCGCACATGGTTGCGCACCCATGGTAGCACATTGCACCGCGTGCGTTTTGATTGACCTCGGGACGTGATGTGATCACAAACGCCCTATGTTAATCCAATCCGAAACAACCAAGCCGATGGGCGCCGCCCATGACCGTGTGTACCGCGCCCTTCGATCGCGCATCATGCACGGAGAAATCGACCCCGGGCAAGCGTTGACGCTGCGCGGGATTGGCAAGGAATTCGGGGTGTCGATGACCCCTGCCCGTGAAGCGGGACGGCGGTTGGTGGCTGAAGGTGCGTTGTTTTTATCGTCATCTGGGCGTGTTTCGACGCCTGAATTGTCCAATGAACGGATTGAAGAACTCGCGACATTGCGGGCCTTGTTGGAGCCGGAGTTGGCGGCGCGGGCGTTGCCGCGCGCACACTTGGCGCTGATTGATCGGCTGGAAGAAATCAACAATCGCGTGGTGGCGGTGATCGCGCGACAGGATGCACCGGGCTATATCCGGCTCAACCTCGAATTTCACCGCACGTTGTATTTAAGGGCCCAAGCGCCAGCAATGCTCGCGATGGCAGAGACGGTTTGGCTGCAACTTGGGCCAACAATGTCTAAACTCTATGGTCGGTTGCGGCGAACAGAGCCGCCCCGAAACCACAAACTTATCCTCGCGGCGTTAAAGGCAGGAGATGAAGCGAGTTTGAAACTGGCCGTGCGTGGGGATGCGACGCAAGGCCTACGGATGCTGAAAGTCTAGGTGGTCTGAACGATTTGCAGATGGGCAGAAATCCGCGCTAACGCAAAGCGGAATTGGTCTGCGCCGATGCGCATCCGCTGCGCCAGTTCCGACACCACGGCCAATTCATTGGGATGGATTCCACCATAAGCGGCCGCGATATTCAGCGCCGCCTTGAGCACGATCTGGCGGTCTTTATCGGATAGATCCTGCCCGACCTGTTCGATATCGGACGACGACGGATTCAGTTTTTTTAACATGTCGGTGACCTGTTGCGCCGCGTAGCTCCTAACTGTCAGCCGCGTCAGGATATTGGCGATGTGGTGGACTTCGGCTTCATCAATACGGCTGTCCGCGATTGCGACCTGCGACATCGCCACGAGGGAATGGATCGCTAGCATATCAGGTGTGCCTGACGTGTGAGGACGACGAGCGCGCTCCAATAAAACGACACCCAAACCACACAACACCCCAAATGCAATCGCCACAAGCCACGCTTGCCCCCAAATGCGAGCGGTCGGGCTGACCGATGCAATGGCAGGGAGGTCCGTTGGAGTAAGGCCGGACATTTTCAGGGGTCACTTCGCGAAAGTTGTTGCTGGTGCATCCGTCACTCGAAAAAAAACGTAGCCTTGGAGTGTCATGTAGACAGGAACGAAGAAAACATCCTCATAATCAAAGAGGTGACAGATGGACACGGTGCCAATACCGCTCGATTGCGGGATCGTGGTTTCGGCCACGAAGCGCAAATCTGCGCCCCAGCGTCCAGCGCCCGCCTGCGTTGAGGTTACGACGGTCATCCCCAAGATGAGGGCGGTTATGGATATTAATTTTCGCATCGGCAGGCCCTTATACAACATCAGTTGCGGGCAGCTGTCCGCCAAACTTGCGGCACTGATATGGTGCACTCAGAAATTCGGGCGGGCCATTTCTGGCGCCGCCCGCTCTGTGGGTGTCTTAATAGTTAACAAAATCTTAACCAGCCTAGGCGTGGATTGCGCCGTCACCACAGGCAAGGGCGGCTTCGCGCACGGCCTCGGAATAGGTCGGATGCGCGTGGCACGTGCGCGCGAGGTCTTCTGCAGCGGCGCCAAACTCCATCGCCACACAGATTTCATGGATCAGATCACCTGCCATCGGGCCGATGATGTGCGCCCCAAGAATGCGGTCAGTCGTTTTGTCCGCAAGGATTTTGACAAAGCCGTCACCGGCGAAGTTCGCCTTGGCGCGCCCATTGCCCATAAAGCTGAACTTACCGATCTTATAATCGACACCGTCTTCTTTAAGTTGCTCTTCGGTTTTGCCGACGTTCGCGACCTCGGGGTGGGTATAGATGACACCGGGTATCACGCCATAGTTAACATGCGGTTTCTGACCCGCCAGACCTTCGGCGCAGGCCATGCCTTCATCTTCAGCCTTATGCGCCAGCATCGGCCCGTCAATACAATCCCCAAGCGCGTAAATGCCCGCCACGTTGGTCTGGTATTGGGCGTCAGTCTTGATCTGTCCACGCTCGGACATCTCGACGCCTAGCTCTGCCAGACCCAAGCCATCGGTGAACGGGCGGCGGCCCGTGGCGACCAGAATGGTGTCGGCGTCCATGGTGCGTTCGCTGTTGTCGCTGCGCAGTTTGAACGTGACGGTGGCCTTGTTGTTTTTGGTATCAACGGATTGCACCGCCGCGCCCATAATAAACTCAAGCCCTTGTTTTTTGAGCAAACGTTGGAATGATTTTTGCACTTCGCCGTCCATTCCGGGTGTGATTTCGTTCAGGTATTCGATCACCGTGACCTTGGAGCCTAGGCGGCTGTACACGGACCCGAGTTCAAGGCCGATCACACCCGCGCCAATGACGATCAGGTCCTTGGGGATCTTGCCCAGTTCCAGCGCGCCGGTGGACGACACGACGGTCTTTTCATCGATCTCGACACCCTTGAGCGAGGACGCCTCTGAGCCGGACGCGATGATGATGTTTTTGGCGTCATGCAGGTCATCGCCGACTTTGACTTTGCCCGCTTCCGGGATAGACCCCCAGCCCTTAATCCAGTCGATCTTGTTCTTTTTAAACAGGAATTCGATGCCTTTGGTGTTGGTCGCGATGACGTCGTCTTTATACGACAACATCTGTTTCCAATCGACCGATTGGGTCTTTCCCTTAAGGCCCATGGCGGCGAAATTATGTTGGGCTTCGTGCAGCATGTGGGACGCGTGCAGCAATGCCTTGGACGGGATGCAGCCGACGTTCAGGCAGGTGCCGCCTAAGGTGTCGCGCCCCTCAACCACAGCAGTTTTCAGGCCCAGTTGCGCGCAACGAATGGCGCAAACGTAGCCGCCGGGGCCGGAACCGATGATGATGACGTCGTAGCTGGACATAGGGTATTCCTTTAAGTTTTTGGCGCGTCACTGGGCGTACACATCGCGTGCACAAGCTGTACACAACCTGTATGTGCACGCGACTTAGATCAGAGTTGATACGATCATGGCGAGGGTGGCAAGAAAGCCAAAAAACCAGATGTAGCTGCGCCATGGGCTGAGACCAAAGTAGTAGGCGGGGACATATGCGATGCGCGCGACGAGGTAGGTGGTGGCGCAGACGGCGGTGAATTTAGTGTTCTGGCCGCTGAGCTCAACGACGAGAACGGCGATGGTGAACAGGATCAGCGCTTCGAAGTGGTTGTTCATAGCGCGGGTGAGGCGGCCGGTTTTGGTGGACAGCTGTTCGATCATGGTTTTGCCGCCCATGCGGTCGGGGTCGCGCGGCGATGCGGTTTTGCCGGTGCCGAGTTCCATGTTGGCGGGGACTGCCATAAACGTGAATTGCACGGCTTGGAGCAGGGCCGCGAGGGCGAGGGTGGTGAGTTCGGGGGTCATGTTATTTCAACGCGATATTGTTCTTTCTCGGATAGGCCAAAATAGCTAGCGCCAAGCCACGCGAAAAAATAGACAAGCAAAAAGGGTGGAAAGATTAAAGAGACCAAAACTGCCAAGCCTAAGAAAAATAAAGGTTGCTGAACGAAAGTTGAAAGCAATCCCAATGTCTTCAATAGGTCGATATGAAAGTTCCACACTGACGCCATAATTGCCATCGTAGAATGGACGAGAAGTTGAGGCCCGCCGCGCTCAGTCTCTTGGAGGTCCGTTCCGCCAGAAATATCTTCAGTTCGTGTGTATTCGGGTACCTCCAAAACTGGCGTATCCAGTGCTTGATTTTTGAACGACAAAAGCCACCCTATAAAAGTGCCAAGTGGTGTAAGGAATACTGCTGCATTATAAGTGGTGCCCCCTGCCGCAACTCCCATCGATGAACCGACAAAAAGGCCAAGCCCAGCTCCTGACAGCATAAACGCTGTTGATCGCTTCATTTGATAATCCCAGTTCTGGCGAGGTTTTCAAGGGTGCGTCTGCTACAAATCCATCAACAAACGACGTGGATCTTCAAGCGCTTCTTTGACCCGCACAAGGAACGTGACCGCGCCTTTGCCGTCGACGATACGGTGATCGTAGGACAGGGCGAGGTACATCATCGGGCGGATCACGACTTCTCCGTTGATCGCCATGGGGCGGTCTTGGATTTTGTGCATGCCGAGGATGCCGGACTGTGGCGGGTTCAGGATCGGTGAGGACATGAGTGAGCCGTAGACGCCACCGTTGGAAATCGTGAACGTACCGCCCTGCATTTCGGCCATGGTGAGTTTGCCGTCGCGGGCTTTTGCGCCCATGGCGGCAATCGCCTTTTCGATGCCAGCAAACGACATCTGGTCGGCGTCATTGATCACCGGAACCACCAGACCTGTCGGCGTACCAGCGGCAATGCCCATGTTGACGTACTTCTTGTAGACCACATCGGTGCCGTCGATTTCGGCGTTCACTTCTGGCACTTCGTTGAGCGCGTGCACGCAAGCCTTGGTGAAGAACGACATGAAGCCGAGTTTCACGCCGTGTTTTTTGAGGAACAAGTCTTTGTATTCGTTGCGCAATGCCATGACCTCGGTCATGTCGATCTCGTTGTAGGTGGTTAGCATGGCGGCGGTGTTCTGGCTTTCTTTCAGGCGACGCGCGATGGTCTGGCGCAGGCGGGTCATCTTGACGCGCTCTTCGCGGGAGTCCTGATCGGCGGCCACAGGTACGCGTGGTGATGCGGCCGTAAAGGTGGCTGGCGCGGCCGACGCAAGCGCCTTGAGCACGTCTTCTTTCATCACACGACCATCTTTGCCGGTGCCTTTGACGTCCGTGAGGTTGTTTTCAGCCATCATCTTTTTGGCGCTGGGCGCGTCTTCGACGTCTTTGGATGCCATCGCGGGGGCGGGAGTTGCGGCGGGCGCGGACGGCGCTGACACGGCGGCTGAGTTGTCGGTGGACATGACGGCGAGTTTGCCGCCCGCCTCGACGGTCGCGCCTTCTTCGGCGAGCAGTTTGGTCATGACACCTGCGGCGGGCGCTGGCACTTCTACGCTGACTTTGTCAGTTTCAAGTTCACACAGCATCTCGTCCGCCTCGAACGCTTCGCCGGGCTTTTTGAACCAAGTGGACACGGTCGCCTCGGTCACAGATTCGCCCAATGTGGGGACCATGATGTCCATTTCGGTGCCGCTGGATTTGGTGGCCTCGGCGGGCGCTTTATCATCGCGGGGTCTGATATCGCTCGGTCCCGTGTCGGATGAGCTTGGGACTTTTTCCTCAGGTGTTGGGGTATCGTCCGTGTCGTTTGCTTTCGCCGCGCCGCTTTCGCTGATCTGCGCGAGCAGGGCGTCGACGCCAACAGTATCGCCTTCGGCGGAGACGATTTCAGTCAGGGTGCCAGCAATGGGGGCGGGTACTTCGACGGTGACCTTGTCCGTCTCAAGTTCGCACAACATTTCATCGACTGCGACGGCATCGCCGGGTTTTTTGAACCATGTGGCGACGGTTGCTTCTGTGACGCTTTCGCCAAGGGTGGGGACGCGGACTTCGGTCATTATTTTGATCCTTTAACGGTAAGCGCATCGTCAACGAGTGCGGCTTGTTCTGCTTTGTGGCGCGATGCGAGGCCCGTTGCGGGCGAGGCGGCTGCGGTGCGGCCAGCGTATTTCGGGCGCGAATGGTCGGCCTTGATGCGGGTCAGGACCCATTCGATATTGGGTTCCATGAACGACCAGGCGCCTTGGTTTTTGGGTTCTTCCTGACACCAGACCATGTGCGCGTTCTTGAAGCGTTCAAGTTCCTTGACTGCGGACTGGGCGGGGAACGGGTAGAACTGTTCAAAGCGCATGATGTAGACGTCATCAATGCCGCGTGCATCGCGCTCTTCGAGCAGGTCAAAATAGACTTTGCCCGAACACATGACGACGCGTTTGATTTTGTCATCCGGCTGCAATGTGGTGTCCGAATTGCCATGCTGCGCGTCGTCCCAAAGGACGCGGTGGAAACTGGAACCTTCTTGGAATTCTTCCGCCTTGGACACCGCCATCTTGTGACGCAGCAGCGATTTTGGCGTCATCAAGATCAGTGGTTTGCGGTAGCTGCGGTGCAATTGGCGGCGCAGGATGTGGAAATAGTTGGCGGGAGTCGTGCAATTCGCCACAATCCAGTTGTCGCCGCCGCACATGGTGAGGAAGCGTTCAAGGCGCGAAGACGAATGTTCCGGTCCTTGGCCTTCATAGCCGTGGGGCAGCAAACAAACGAGGCCGGACATGCGCAGCCATTTGGATTCACCTGAGCTGATGAATTGATCGAACATGATCTGTGCGCCGTTGGCGAAATCGCCAAATTGCGCTTCCCAGAGGGTCAATGCGTTGGGTTCTGCAAGCGAATAGCCGTATTCAAACCCGAGGACCGCGTATTCTGACAACATGGAGTCGATGACTTCGTAGTTGCCCTGACCTTCGCGGATATTGTTGAGCGGGTAGTAGCGTTCTTCGGTGTCTTGGTCGATCAGTGCCGAATGACGATGCGAGAACGTGCCACGGGTGGAATCCTGACCGGACAGGCGGACGGGATAGCCTTCTGTAAGAAGCGAGCCGAAGGCGAGGGCTTCACCGGTTGCCCAGTCGAACCCTTCGCCAGTCTCAAACATCTTGGCTTTGGCAGCAAGGATGCGACCAATGGTTTTGTGCAGTGGAAAACCGTCCGGTGCAGACGTAAGAGCCTTACCGATTTCATCAAAGGTTTCTGCTTTGATCCATGTCTTGCCGCGCTGGTATTTGTCTTTTTCGCGCTTATCGAGATGGGACCATTTTCCGTCAAGCCAGTCGGCCTTGTTGGGTTTGTAGTCCGTGCCGGCCTCAAATTCTTCCGCAAGGTAGGCCTGAAATTCTTCTTTCATGCCCTCGATCTCGCCCTCTGGTACGAGGCCGTCTTTGACGAGGCGGTCTGTATAGAGCGTCAACGTGGTCTTTTGCTGTTTGATCTTTTTGTACATCAACGGGTTGGTGAACATCGGCTCGTCACCTTCATTGTGACCAAAGCGGCGGTAACAAATGATGTCGAGAACCACGTCTTTGTGGAACTTCTGGCGGAATTCGGTGGCGACGCGGGCGGCGTGCACCACGGCTTCGGGGTCGTCGCCATTGACGTGGAAAATCGGCGCTTCGACCATCAGCGCGATGTCAGTCGGGTAGGGCGATGAGCGGCTGAAGTGCGGCGCAGTGGTGAAACCGATCTGGTTGTTGACGACGATGTGCATGGTGCCACCGGTGCGGTGCCCGCGCAGACCCGACAGACCGAACCCTTCGGCGACAACGCCTTGGCCCGCGAACGCCGCATCACCGTGCAGCAGGATCGCCATCGATTGCGTGCGGGATTTGTCGTTCTGTTGGTCCTGTTTGGCGCGCACCTTGCCGAGCACGACCGGGTTCACGGCCTCAAGGTGGGACGGGTTTGCGGTGAGTGACAAGTGTACCGAATTGCCGTCAAATTCACGATCCGACGACGCGCCGAGGTGGTATTTCACATCGCCCGATCCGTCGACGTCTTCGGGGCTGGACGATCCACCCTGAAATTCGTTAAAAATCGCGCGGTAGGGCTTTTTCAGCACATTGGCGAGCACGGACAGGCGGCCACGGTGCGGCATGCCGATAACGATGTCGCGCAGACCAAGCTGGCCGCCGCGTTTGATGATCTGTTCCATCGCAGGGATCAGGCTTTCGCCGCCATCCAAACCAAACCGTTTGGTGCCCATATACTTAACGTGCAGGAATTTCTCGAAGCCTTCAGCTTGTACGAGGCTGTTCAGGATCCCCTTGCGCCCGTTCTGCGTAAAGGTGATTTCCTTGCCCAGACCCTCAATCCGTTCTTTCAGCCATGCGGCTTCTTGCGGGTTGGAAATGTGCATGTATTGCAACGCAAATGTGCTGCAATAGGTCCGCTGAACGATGGCGAGGATGTCTTTCATCGACGCAACTTCGAGGCCGAGGACATTGTCGATAAAGATTGGGCGATCCATGTCTTCGGGTTTGAACCCATAGGACGCAGGATCGAGTTCGGGGTGCGGGGTTTCGTCACGCATGCCCAGCGGGTCGAGGTCAGCCACAAGATGCCCCCTGATCCGGTAGGCGCGGATGATCATCAACGCGCGGATCGAATCCAGCACGGCGTTGCGGATCTGCTCTTCTGACACCTCAACGCCCTTGGACGCGGCTTTTTCTTTGATCTTCTTGCCCGCAGCTTCTGGTTCTGCGGCCCATTGACCGTCAATCGCCGCTGTCAGATCATCGTTCGGAACGGGGGGCCAATCGCCCCGCGCCCAAGACGGGCCAGCGGCCTCAGCCTTGGCGTCTTCGGGTGCATCGCCCAAGGACTTGAAAAACGCGTGCCAGCTTTCATCCACCGCGTTCGGATCATCCGCGTACCGCGCATAAAGTTGTTCGATATATTCCGCGTTGTGGCCCTGCATAAAGGACGATGTTTGGAACTGGTCGTTGGAAGGTTGGTCAGTCATGAGGGGACCTCATTAGGGTTGGGGCGGGACGGCAGGAGGCATTGGAAAAGAACAAAAAATGCGCATGATAATGAATAAGGATTATAATTAAGAAGCCACCAAGATAATATAAAAGAGATGTTTGTCCCAAGACGCTCGTCAAGGAAACATAATCTTCAAAAATTAGGATCGCATATCCGTGGTGAGCAAACAGAATGACGAAAAAATAGAGAATGATCCTAGATTTCTTACCGGCGCCTCTCAGCCGTTGGCTTGCCGCGCTCCACACTGGCAAGGTGGCCAAAGCGAAAGCCAAGAATACTAGGAGAGGTTTCGGTTCAAGAGCTATAAATGGCGCTAGTACGACAACGAAAAACAAACCAACGTTGAGACCAATCGGGGCAAACCACCAAAACTCGGACCGCTTGGTGCGGCCCGAGAACTGAAGGGCTTTAGCAAACCCCGCTTCGATGGCGGTGAGTTGTCTCATCTGATTGTGACTTACCCAATCGCCTTCAGCACAGCTTCGCCCAAGGTCGCAGGGCTATCAGCCACAATAATCCCAGCGGATTTCATCGCTTCGATCTTACTTTCAGCGTCGCCTTTGCCGCCTGCGACAATCGCGCCGGCGTGGCCCATGCGGCGACCCGGAGGCGCTGTGCGGCCCGCGATGAAGCCCGCGGTTGGCTTCCAGCGGCCTTTTTTCTTTTGCGCGGCCAGGAATTCGGCGGCTTCTTCTTCTGCGGACCCACCGATTTCGCCGATCATGATCATTGAATGAGTTTCGTCGTCATCAAGGAACATGTTGAGGATATCGATATGTTCGGTGCCCTTGATCGGGTCGCCGCCAATGCCGACGGCGGTGGACTGGCCAAGGCCGCTGTCGCTGGTCTGCTTGACCGCTTCATAGGTCAGCGTACCGGAACGCGACACAACACCGACCGAGCCACGTTTGTGGATGTGGCCGGGCATGATGCCGATTTTACAAGCATTCGGTGTGATCACGCCGGGGCAGTTTGGCCCGATCAGGCGGGATTTTGAGCCTTCAAGCGCGCGCTTTACCTTCATCATGTCAAGCACGGGAATACCTTCGGTGATGCAGATGATCAGCTCCATCTCGGCGTCGATCGCCTCGAGGATCGAATCGGCGGCGAACGGGGGTGGCACGTAGATGACGGAGGCGTTGGCCTCTGTCACGTGCTTGGCTTCGTGCACAGAATTGAAGATCGGCAGGTCTAGGTGCATCTGACCACCTTTGCCCGGTGTCACGCCGCCAACCATTTTGGTGCCGTAAGCGATTGCCTGTTCGGAGTGGAATGTGCCCTGCGAGCCGGTAATGCCCTGACAGATAACTTTGGTGTTTTCGTCGATGAGAATGGCCATGTTGTTGGCTCCTTAGTTTAATTCTGTGTGCGGAAACTCATGTTCCGCGAAAATCAGATCCCTGGGCTCCGCCCGCGATTGGGCGAAAAGGTCCACTGGACCTTTCCCAAGATGCCCAATCACCCTTTGACCGCTTTCACGATCTTTTCGGCGCCGTCTTTCAAATCATCCGCCGCGATCACGTCGAGGCCGGAGTTGTTGATGATGGCTTTGCCTTCGTCGACGTTCGTGCCCTCTAGGCGGACAACAAGCGGGACCTTCAGGCCGACTTCTTTAACTGCAGACACAACGCCTTCGGCAATGACATCGCAGCGCATGATGCCGCCGAAGATGTTCACGAGGATGCCTTTGACCTGTGGGTCAGAGGTGATGATCTTGAACGCTTCGGTCACTTTTTCCTTGGTTGCACCGCCGCCCACGTCGAGGAAGTTGGCAGGTTCAGCGCCATAAAGCTTGATGATGTCCATCGTCGCCATCGCCAGACCCGCGCCGTTGACCATGCAGCCAATTTCGCCGTCCAGTGCGATGTAGTTCAGATCAAACTTGGACGCGGCCAGTTCCTTGGGGTCTTCTTCGGTCTCATCGCGCAAGCTGGCGACGTCGGGGTGGCGGTAGATAGCGTTGCCGTCGAAAGACACCTTTGCGTCAAGCACTTTGAGATCGCCAGCCTTGGTGACGATCAGTGGATTGATCTCAAGCATCTCCATGTCTTTTTCGGTGAACGCTTTGTACAGCTGACCCATCAGGTTAACGCATTGTTTGACCTGCTGACCTTCGAGGCCAAGGGTGAATGCAACACGGCGGCCGTGAAATGCCTGATAGCCCGTTGCCGGATCAACGGTGAAATTGACAATCTTTTCGGGGGTATTGGCCGCGACTTCTTCGATGTCCATACCGCCTTCGGTCGACACAACAAAGCCGATCCGCGATGTTTGGCGATCAACGAGAAGGGCGAGGTAGAATTCGGATTCAATCGCTGCGCCATCTTCGATGTAGACGCGGTTGACCTGCTTGCCTGCTGGGCCAGTTTGATGCGTGACCAGAGTGCGGCCCAGCATCTTTTTGGCTTCGTCAGCGGCTTCGCCAACTGATTTGGTCAGACGCACGCCGCCTGCTTCGCCAGCACCGGCTTCTTGGAAGTGACCCTTGCCGCGACCACCTGCGTGGATCTGCGCCTTAACGACCCAAATCGGTCCGTCCAATTCGCCTGCGGCGGTTTTGGCGTCTTCTGCCTTGAGAACAGCGCGACCGTCGCTGACGGGTGCTCCGTAAGATGCAAGAAGCGCCTTGGCCTGATATTCGTGGATATTCATAAATCCGTCCTTCGGTCTGATAAACGTTAAGTTTGCTATAGACCCCTTAAACGGGCGTGACGAATGGCTTTTTCAGCTTATAGGCCAAAAAGCGACATTTGTGATCACACCCCCAAAAGGTGTGATCACAAAAATAGAATCGGTTAGCGCCAACATAGTTTGTGCGTGATTCTCGCAGGATGGTTTGCTGTTTTGGACCACAGCGCAACGGATCGCGCGCAGTCCCGATCAGACGTCCCTGATCGCTCGGATCAGCATTTGGGCAGGATTGAGATCCCACACGTTCGAAAGATGTGTAATTGCTGTTAAATATAAAGGCCGCGCACGCGGAAAGCGCAAGTGTGCAGCCCAAGAGGGTGATTTTGAGGTGCAACATTGGAGTACCTTTGAATTGAGTGCGGGTGCAACAATTTGAACCCCGCAAGGAAACTCGGATTAGGTATTAATGTCTGGAATACAGAGAGCCTTGCGTCAAAAATGAGCATTGATCGCGGCGGTTGACCCGCAGCAAGCGCGCGTTATGCAACGGACAGTTACTCTGTTGAATGTATCTGTTTTCAGGCCCCCCAAATCATTTGACCGAAATCGACCGTGTTGGTGTTGATGAGCATCCTACACCTTAGAGGATTTTAAAAACTACTTGGGGGGGGCAAGTCGCGAGAGGTGAAACAGATAAAAAGTGGTGAATTCCACGAATTCAGCGATCGGTCTGCTGGCTCGGGGGTCAGGTGCCTCGCCTTAGGCATCAGGTTGTGACGCCTCACGTCTTCAGACTAGGCCTTCAGATGTTTTGGGAACGTGGCGAGTAGACCTTCTATGCAGGCTTGAACACTTGCTGCATAGCTCAATGTTTCAATCGCGCGGATGCTCTTCTCGTGATCGCGCAACTCATGAAACGTAATCGGCGGAACATAAGGGCGCTGGACAGACAGGAAGTAATCAAGAAATTTGATTTTGGCCGTCGAGTGGATCGCGTGTTTTTTGCTAACAACCCAAGTGTTGGGTATGCCAAGCGAATCCGCAACAATGAGGCCATGAAGGCTTGCCGAGTAGAGATCGGCATTCATTGATTTGGTTGGTGACATAGACGGAATCCTTGGTGCGTGGATCGATCATATGAATTGCGTCGTCGTCTAAGAACAAGTTTACAGTATTTGCCGCCTTGCGGTCGTTATAGTCCGCATGGTGTGGGATCAGGCCAACTTTGACGCCGCGTTTGATTGCCGGATCTGAAAGGTCTGAAAGAAACAGGCCTGGATCACAAAGAGTATGTTGCGCACGC
>Ga0307488_10002300_pt1 | contig 16187 bp, 18 predicted proteins | sample SB02metaG_FD_202248 | JGI IMG/M metagenome (GOLD analysis project Ga0307488, IMG submission 202248) | Sea-ice brine microbial communities from Beaufort Sea near Barrow, Alaska, United States - SB 0.2 | ecosystem: Environmental > Aquatic > Marine > Coastal | place: USA: Alaska | collected... | reverse complement strand
ATCTGCGCAAGGTTGGGGCCTTATACAAAGGAACAGCGCGAGGGCAAGCGAAACACGGCCGCGGCGTTGATTGTTGGGCGGTTGGTGCGCTGACGGATCCATTTTGGTTAACAGATTTTACCGCATTCACCATATGGCGGACACGTTTGTGCCTAAGTTCGCCGTAAGGTTGTAACTGAGCAGAAGAGCCATCAATGACTGCATATCCCGATCCAATTGACTTCGCAGACTTGACCACAGAATACTTTCCGGCCCGATCAAATCAAGATCCGATGTCCATGCGTCCCAACGTGACTGAACATTTTTTGGGCTGCGAGGTGCGGCCAAACGAACAAGTCGTTGATATCGCAGTTGTGCTGCGGGCGACCAGTCGGTTTTTGACAGTGGCGACGTTGATTGCTGCCCTTGGTGTTTGGCTGCTGCCGGCAACGGTATTTGGCGTGCAGGCCAGTGTTGCAAAGATGACTGTGTCGCTGTTGTTGATCTGCGCGTCGTTGATTTTGGCACGTGGGGCCGCGTGCGGGCCCGCTTTTGGATCCAGATTGACACCGCAGCAGGTGAAGTGCGCGAAGTCATCGATGGCATGTTTCAGAGTGACATCATGTTGGTACATTGCGGGTTTGATGCAATCGAGGCCGTGGACGTCGTTGCCGCGCGTTCCGGTGCGTCGTTCGGGCAGGTTCAGATCAGCATCAAAGGGATCGGTCCCGTGCCTGTGGGCGACGGGTTGCCGCTGTTGACGGCCGCATTGTGCAGCCGCTTAGCCAGTGATCTCGGATTGAAAAACGCACATCCTTTGCGTGAGGTGACGTGGGAATGGCCGTTGGCGGCCTCCTAAGACCCAACAAGCAGACAACATCTGAGCATTTTCGGTCCCCAAGGCGGGGTCATTTGCCGTTTGTCAGCCTACGAGCCTTGGTCGCCAGATGTCTTGTGCGCAGGCTTTCGTCACGTTACCCCTGATGAGATAAATAGGAGGGGGCATCTATGAGAGCGTTTGTTTTTCCAGGTCAAGGCGCGCAGACCATCGGGATGGGGCAGGCCATGGCGCAGGCGTATCCAGCGGCGAGGGCCGTTTTTGACGAGGTTGATGATGCATTGGGCGAAAAGCTGTCCGATCTGATTTGGTCTGGCGATATTGCTGATCTGACACTGACAAAAAATGCACAGCCAGCGCTGATGGCCACGTCATTGGCTGCCATGCGCGCGCTTGAGGCCGAGGGCGTCACGATTGCAGCGGCGTCGTTTGTGGCTGGACATTCTCTTGGTGAATATTCTGCGCTCGCAGCATCTGGCGCGTTGAGTCTTGCAGATACCGCACGTTTGTTGCGCATTCGCGGAGAGGCGATGCAGGACGCAGTGCCCGTGGGCATTGGCGCGATGGCCGTGTTGTTGGGGCTGGATTTCGCAGGCGCACAAGCTGTCGCGGCCGAGGCGGCACAAGGTGAGGTGTGTCAAGCTGCCAACGACAATGACCCAAGCCAAGTTGTGGTGTCGGGCCACCGATCGGCTGTCGAGCGCGCGGTGGAGATCGCCAAGGCACATGGCGCGAAACGCGCGATGCTGCTGCCGGTGAGCGCGCCGTTCCATTCATCGCTGATGGGTCCTGCGGCGGATGTGATGGCCAAGGCATTGGCGAATGTGTCGATGAGGGCGCCTGCGGTGCCTTTGATTGCAAATGTACGGGCCTCTGCCGTTGGTGTGGACGACATCAAGGGGCTGCTTGTTGAACAGATCACAGGGTCCGTGCGCTGGCGTGAAAGTGTCATGTGGATGTCGGAAGCGGGTGTGACCGACGTGTGGGAAATCGGCGCGGGCAAGGCGCTGTCAGGGATGGTGAAACGGGTGGATCGCAGCATCGCGACCCGCGCAATTGGATCACCTGATGATATTGTGGCGGCGGTTACTGCTTTGAATGAAGGATAAGACATGTTTGATTTAACTGGAAAAAATGCGCTTATCACCGGCGCATCTGGTGGCATTGGTGGGGGAATCGCCAAGGCGCTGCACGCAGCGGGTGCGACCGTAGGTCTGTCGGGAACGCGGATAGAGCCGCTTGAAGCGCTGGCGGCTGAGTTGGGCGAACGCGCGCATGTATTGCCTTGCAACCTCGGCGACGGCGCGGCAGTTGATGCGCTGCCCAAGCAGGCGATTGAGGCCATGGGGTCTGTCGATATCTTGGTGAACAACGCCGGCATCACCCGCGATCAGATTTTTATGCGCATGTCGGATGACGAATGGGGCGACGTGATCAACGTCAACCTTACGTCTACGATGCGTCTATGTAAGGGCGTGATCCGCGGCATGATGAAGGCGCGTTGGGGGCGGATTGTGAATGTGAGTTCTATCGTCGGTGCCACAGGCAATCCGGGGCAAGCAAACTATGCCGCGTCCAAGGCAGGCATGGTTGGAATGTCCAAATCCATTGCCTATGAAGTCGCATCGCGCGGAATTACAGTTAATTGCATCGCTCCGGGATTTATCGCTACACCCATGACCGACAAGCTGAGCGATGAGCAAAAAGACAAAATTAACCAACAGATTCCCACTGGTCGGATGGGAACACCGGAAGAAATTGCTGCGGCTGCACTGTATTTGGCAAGCGTGCAGGCAGCTTACGTCACTGGCACAACTTTGCATGTCAATGGTGGTATGGCGATGCTCTAGCCCCTATATAGGGGCTCATTGAAAGCGTTTGCCATGACAGGATTCTCTGGTATAGGCGGCGCAGAATTGGGACTTGTGACGCAGCGTCGCAGGTCTTAGCGGTTCTAAGGCGGATCAAAACAGCTGCCCCGACGCACGTTGGATGTGGCAAACCTAATAGGGCTTAAGCCCTGAACTATATGAGGAATTTGACATGAGCGACGTAGCAGTCCGCGTTCGTAAGATCGTTGTAGAGCACCTTGGTGTTGAAGAAGATAAAGTTGTAGAAAGCGCGTCATTCATCGACGATCTGGGTGCAGACAGCCTCGACACTGTTGAGCTGGTGATGGCGTTCGAAGAGGAATTCGGCATCGAAATCCCTGACGACGCAGCGGAAACGATCCAGAGCTTTGGCGACGCGGTCAAGTTCATCACTGAAGCGTCCTAAGCGACCTTTGGTCTAAATTGGGAAGGGCGGTACCTTTAGGGGTGCCGCCTTTTTTGTTTGCGATAACAGGGGCCTAGCCTTTACGGTTTGTTGGACAAAACATGAGGCGAATATTAAACTTCTGATCATTTATTGTCTCCTTTCAGTCTGTCTTGTGTGCCTGTTGGCATATTTTGGGGCAACACAAGCGTTGGGCGCGCATCCGTGGTGGGCCTTTGATGTGGCGCTATACGGTGTTGTGCCGGGGATCGTGCTGTCGGTTGGTTTGGCATCCGTGACGCGGTTTGCAGTGTTTTTTGCCGCATTTGATCTTGCCTTGTTTGGCGCAATCGTATGGTGGGGCAAACGGATGTTTGTCGCTGCGAGCGGCGATAATGCATTGGCGGGGCAGATGTGGTTTTTTGGTTGGATCGCAGTTTGTGCCTGCGCTGTGGCTGTGATCGCTTTGCTGGTTCAAAAGATCAAAAGTGGCGCTGCGCCGACACCCGTTAATTAAAGCCAAAGGCACTGTTGTAATACTTGGCACCTCGTGCGTCACACGGTATCAGGTAAAAAAGAAATTTAAACGTGAGGGTTGAGCCATGCGTCGAGTAGTAATTACCGGATTAGGGCTGATTTCCCCGCTTGCCGACGGGGTCGAGAAAACGTGGGAACGGCTTCTGGCTGGACAATCAGGCGCAGGGCCGATCACGCGCTTTGATCCCGAAGGGTTCGCAACTACCTATGCGTGCGAAGTTCCCTACGGTGACGGCACGGACGGCACGTTCAATCCAGACAAATATATGCATCCCAAAGATCAGCGTAAGATTGACACCTTCATCCTGTTCGCGATGGCTGCTGCGATCCAAGCGGTTGAGGATTCTGGCTGGATGCCCGAAAATACTACCGATCTGGAACGCACTGGCGTTCTGACGGGGTCGGGCATTGGCGGGCTGCAATCCATCGCAGAAACCGCGATTATGATGAAAGAAAAGGGCCCGCGCCGTGTCTCGCCGTTCTTTGTTCCTGGGGCATTGATCAACCTGATTTCGGGTCAGATTGCCATCAAGTATGGCTTCAAGGGGCCAAATCATGCGGTTGTGACGGCCTGTTCCACTGGAGCGCATGCCATTGGCGATGCGACACAACTGATCAAGACTGGCCGCGCTGACGTAATGGTTGCAGGCGGTGCTGAAGCGACAATCTGTGAGATTGGCATTGCGGGCTTTAATGCGTGCAAAGCCCTGTCCACCAAACGCCCTGATGATCCGACAAAGGCCAGCCGTCCATATGACGCGGACCGCGACGGATTTGTGATGGGCGAGGGCGCGGGCATGGTCGTTCTGGAAGAATACGAGCATGCCAAAGCGCGGGGTGCGACGATCTATGCAGAGGTACTGGGCTATGGGCTGACCGGTGACGCGCACCATATCACGGCCCCGTCTGAAACTGGCGAGGGTGGTGAGCGGTCCATGCGCATGGCGCTCGATGACGCAGGGCTTCAGGCCAGCGATATCGATTACATCAACGCGCACGGCACATCCACGATGGCTGATACGATTGAACTTGGCGCAGTGGAGCGGCTGATGGGGGATGCGGCCAGTAAGGTGACGATGTCGTCAACCAAATCGGCAACGGGGCACCTTTTGGGGGCTGCTGGTGCGATTGAAGCGATTTTCTCTGTGCTGGCGATCCGTGATCAGGTGGCACCGCCGACGATCAATCTGGACAATCCGGCAGTTGAAACGACCATTGATCTGGCGGCCAACAAGAAGGTCGAACGCGAAATCAATATCGCGCTGTCCAATTCGTTTGGTTTTGGCGGCACCAATGCAAGCGTTCTGTTCGGAAAGGTTTCCTGAATGTGGAAACATATTGCGGCCAATGCGCTGACGTTTCTAATCGTTGCGTTATTCCTGTTTGGCGGTGTGATTGCATGGGGAACCAATGAATACAGCGCCGAGGGCCCGCTAGATCAGGCGATTTGTGTACAGGTCCCGTCTGGGTCCAACATGCGTCTAGTGAGCGTCGATTTGGCCGAACAGAGTGCGATTTCATCGCCGGCAATTTTCCGCATGGGCGTGGATTATTCAGACAATGCGCAGCTGCTGAAAGCGGGTAGTTTTCTGGTGCCCGAACGGTCTTCGATGGCTGAGATCGTCGATATTGTGACGCGCGGCGGTCAAAGCACCTGTGGCACCGAAATCGTGTACCGTGTCGGTGTTGCCCGTGTTGCCGCGCAGGTGCGTGAATTGGACCCTGTGTCTGGTCGGTTTGTTGAATTGGCAGATTTCGATCCCGCAGATGTTGGCGAAACGCCTGCGGCATACACTGAAACCCGCGCGGCTGATGACACGCAATACCGGATTGTGATCGCCGAAGGTGTCACCAGCTGGCAGGTGGTTCAGGCGCTTAATTCGCTAGAAATCATGGACGGTGAGGTTTCAGATATTCCGCTTGAGGGCACCTTGGCGCCGGATTCTTATCAGGTTCAACCTGGGGATTCGGTGGCCGAACTTTTGGCTGTGATGGAATCTTCGCAAGCCCGTATTCTTGCGTTGGCTTGGGCGGAACGCGCCGATGGGTTGCCATTATCATCCCCGCAGGAAGCGCTGATTCTTGCGTCGATCATCGAGAAAGAAGCATCGACATCAGATGAGCGGTTTGACGTGGCATCGGTGTTTGTGAACCGTCTGAACCAAGGCATGCGTTTGCAGACGGATCCGACGGTCATCTACGGCGTCACCGAAGGACGCGGTGTGCTGGGCCGTGGGTTGCGGCAGAGTGAACTTCGCGCTGAAACGCCCTGGAATACTTACGTTATCAACGGATTGCCCGAAACGCCGATTGCTAATCCCGGGGCTGCGACGATTGAGGCGGCGCTAAACCCAGCGAACACGGATTTCATCTTTTTCGTGGCAAAAACATTGGACCCGCGTGACGGCCATAACTTTGCGGTGACGCTGGATGATCACAACATGAACGTAGCGATTTACCGTGCCCTTGAAGCGGAACGCGCGGCACTCAGCGACAACTAGACGTTAACGATTGGTTGATGCGGCGAACGCTAACACACTGGTAATATTTGTTTAAATTCAACGTTTTGCGTATCGATACCACACGCTGGACGAAAGCTTAATGGGCTTTGGGCGCAATCCCAGAGCCCGTTTTCGTTTCATGGGCGGAGTAACCTGAGAGGGATCTCCCTTATGACCAACCAAAGCGGTGGTGAATCCACCGAACAGAAAACGGCTGCCGAACGTATCGAGGAGGCTAGGCAGCTTAACCGAAACATCAATCAAACTCTCAAGACGAACATCGAGCTGTTTCAGGAGGGTGATTTTGACAACGTCGCGCTGCTGCCCAAGCAGATGGTGTTGCTAAATACGGTCGTCACCGAGAGCCAGAAGAGAGAGATAGAATTCAATGGCAAACATGGAACAGGGCTTGCCGAGGGGGACATCGATTTCAACGACGCTCAGGCGTGAGATCGGGTGCCGCCTTGGTCGCATCCGCCGATGTTGCAAATCGTAAGGCGGTTTTGTGCGGGCTGTTGGGGCCGCAACTAAAAGCGCCGCCCTATTTTTGAGTTCTGGGCATTGGACCCTCAGTTGGCCCAAGAGGGGGACTGGCGGATGTGGGTCATTTTAGGCGGTCGCGGTGCAGGTAAGACGCGCGCGGGTGCTGAATGGGCCCGGTCAATGGTGGAAGGGTCGCGTCCGCGCGACCCCGGCATAGCGCGTCACGAGGGGCTGATCGGTTAAACGATGGAACAGGCGCGCGAGGTTATGGTGTTCGGCGAGAGCGGCATTCTGGCGTGTTCGCCGCCCGACGGGCGACCACAATGGATTGCAGGGCGCAATTTGCTGGTCTGGCTGAATGGAGCCGAAGCAAGATTGTATTCGGCGTTTAATCCAGAACGGTTGTGCGGGCCGCAGTTTGATGCGGTCTGGGCCGATGAAGTGGGCTGCGCTGCGGTCGACAAAGGCACCAATGAGCCGAACCGTTTCATTGATCTCAAGTCGTCGGAATCGGGATTGCCACGGGCGTCCACTGGCATCTGTGATGATTATATCCAGATGCAATATCTGCAGGCGTTGGACCCACACTACGCCGATCCTGACTTAAACCTGACTTCGGTAGTGACGGGCATTCAAATGGTTGATCCTGATCGCATCCATGTCTGGGCGTGGGAAGCGTGGCCATTTCCTGCGTTTCGGGGCAATGCAGCACTTTGGTCAGACAATGTGAATTATGCGCGTGGGCATTGGATCTACGGGCGTGCCGCGTCGTGCCCGCTGTCGTCCGTTGTGGCTGAGATTTGCCAAAACACCGACCTCATGGCCTATGATTTCAGTGCTTTGCACGGCGTCGTGAGTGGCTATTGCGTCGATGATGTGACAACCGTGCGGTCGGCTTTGCAGCCTTTGATGATGGCCTATGGGTTTGACGCAATTGAACGCGACGGTGTGTTGGTGTTTCGGACCAGCACAGCACGGCAGTATGCCAGCGTGGACTGCGCGACCTTGGTTTATAAAAAAGGCACTGAGGGCGCAATTGCACTCATGCGCACGCCAGAGGCGGAAATTTCGGCGCAGGCGGTGTGATCCGCCTGCCGGATGAATACGGTGACGGGCTGTTTCGGATTGATCAGGTTGAAAAAACTGACTGACAAACGCTTGAATCCGTGCGGATCGAGCCTGCGATTTACGAACCTCAAGACGTCAAAGAAAAGATGTTCAACTTGCGCGACTTTGTCCCGCAGGTTCCAGTCGAGCTGATGTTGATGGATCTGCCGCTGCTGCACGGGGACGAAGACCCCCTCGCGCCCTATGCCGTGACGTCCGGTGTGCCTTAGCCCGGCAGTGTTGCGCTGTATTCAGCGAAGCTGGATGCGGGGTACGGATTGAACCGGTTGCTGACGTCTGCGTCGGTGATCGGGATGACGCAAACTGCGTTACCAAAGGCCAGTGCGGGGATTTATGATCGCGGTCCGGCAATAAGGGTGCAATTGATCCGTGGTGATCTGCAAAGCGTGTCCACAGAGCAGATTTTGGGTGGCGCGAACCTTGCGGTGATTGGCGACGGGTCTGCGCACAATTGGGAAGTGTTCCAGCCTGCATAGGCCGAAATCATTGATACAGACACGTTCGATTTGAGCCTGCGTCTGCGCGGACAGGCAGGGGCCGACGGTGTCACGCCCGCTGAATGGCCTGAAGGATCGATCTTTGTGCTGCTCAACGGGGGCCCAGAGCAGATCGAACTGGCCAGTTCCGCGCGCGGCGTGACGCAACATTTCCGCTTTGGTTCGGCGACCCGCCCGTTGGGGGATGCCAGTTATCAATATCTCACTGAGGCTTTTAGCGGCATCGGGTTGCGCCCCTATTCAGTGGTCCACTTGCGCGGCGAAGTGCGCGGTGGCGATGTCGATCTGGCATTGATCCGCCGTGCTCGTGTTGGCGGCGACAATTGGGACACCGAAGATGTGCCGCTGTCAGAAGCGTTTGAGCGCTATTTGTGCGGGTGTTCAAAAATGGCGTGCAAGTGCGTCAGCTGGCTCTGTCCAATCCAAACTGGACCTAAACAGCTGCAATGCAGGCCGCTGACGGGACAGGCGCCACGCGCATCGATGTGGCACAAATGTCCGAAACCTATGGTGAAGGGCCGGTGGCAGGGTTCGCCTTGTCTCTCTGATGCGATCCGTGGGGCTCAGCGATCTTGACCTTGCCGCACGTGCGCTTTTGGCGGCACCGCAAGAGACTTGGATCACAATGGCGGGCCAGATGATTGAAATGGCACACACCGCTGATCTATGGCGCAAGCGCCATGGCCGCGCCCACCCAAATGGCGGCACAGGATCTCTTTATGCACAGGCAAGTTTGTGCCCGCGCGTGGTGTTATCGCCGCCCCTCGGGCGCTATTGTGCAGCACTTCTGGCCGTGTTGCAGGCGCTGGAACTTTGGCGCAATCGGGGTCGTCGCGAAATGTGATATTAATCCTTATAGGTTTATTCTTGGACCATCCACCCTAAGTGAGGTAGGAGAAGGCAACAAAGTGAGGTGCTCCATGGCCCAGACTAATCCAAAACTCGCGCAGATTGATCCAGTTTGGCAGCGCATTTGCAGCGAAGCCGAAGACGCGATCCGGAATGAACCGCTGATTGGTGGCTTTGTGCATACGTCCGTTTTGCACCACAAATCGCTTGAGCACGCGCTGGCTTACCGTATTTCCATGAAGCTTGCATCTTCAGAGATGTCGGACCAAATGCTGCGCGAGATTGCTGATCTTGCCTATGCTTCTGATCCCTATCTGGCCGAAGCTGCGCGCGCTGATATCGTGGCGATCTTTGACCGCGATCCTGCGAGCCATCGGTTCTTGCAGCCGCTGTTGTTTTTCAAGGGTTTTCAAGCTGTTCAAGCATATCGCATTGGCAATTCGTTGTGGAAACAAGGCCGTAAAGATTTGGCCTATTATGTGCAGATGCGAATTTCAGAAATTTTTGGCGTTGATATTCACCCCGGCGCGACCATCGGCAAGGGTCTGATGATTGACCATGCCCATTCAATCGTGATCGGTGAGACTGCGGTGGTTGGCGACAATGTGTCAATGCTGCACTCGGTGACGCTGGGTGGTACCGGCAAAGAAGAAGAAGACCGTCACCCCAAAATCGGTGATGGCGTGTTGATCGGTGCCGGAGCAAAGATTTTGGGCAATATCACCGTTGGCCACTGCAGCCGGATCGCGGCGGGTTCTGTGGTGTTGGAAGATGTGGCACCGATGAAGACGGTCGCGGGTGTTCCGGCCAAGGTTGTTGGCGAGGCGGGTTGTTCGCAGCCGTCGCGCACAATGGATCAGTTGTTACGCACGCACGGGTGATGTCGAATTTACGTCGTAAATCTGACCAGACGGGGGCCAGCCCCCGTCGCTGCGCGACTCCCCTGGGATATTTTTGAAGCAAAGATGATGTCGGACAAAAAAAGGCCGCGCGGAGTGCTCTGGCGCGGCCCTTTTGTATCGTTTTAGCGGTGCCTTAGGCGAGCATTCCCATCGGGTTTTCGAGGTTGGCCTTGATCGCGTTCAGCAAGTTGGCGCCCATTGCGCCATCAATCACGCGGTGATCAACGGACAGGGTTGTGGACATGACTGTCGCGACTTTGATTTCGCCGTCTGCTCCGACGATCGGCTTTTTCGCGCCAGCGCCCACGGCCAGAATACCGGAGTGGGGTGGGTTGATGATGGCGTCAAAGTTGTCGATGCCAAACATGCCGAGGTTGGAAATCGCGAAGCTGCCACCTTGGTATTCATGCGGTGCCAGTTTGCGATCCCGTGCCCGTGCTGCGAGGTCTTTCATCTGCGCGCTGAGCGCAGAAAGGGACTTCGTTTCAGCGTCTTGTAGCACAGGTGTGAACAAACCACCCTCAATCGCCACGGCAACAGCCACGTCCGAGGCTGTCATTCGCAAGACACGATCACCGGCCCAGACTGCGTTGGCTTCAGGAATTTGTTGTAAGGCCAGCGCACAGGCTTTGATGATGAAATCGTTGACCGACAGTTTCACACCGCGCGGTTCCAGCGTTTTGTTCAGCTGGCTGCGGAATTTCAGCAAGGCGTCGAGTTCGATGTCGCGGCGCAGGTAGAAATGCGGCACAGTTTGTTTGGCTTCTGTCAGGCGCGATGCGATGATCTTGCGCATTCCGTCGAGTTTGACTTCCTCAAACTTGCGGCCTTCGTACATCTTGATGACCTGCTCGGTGCTTGGGCCCGTGGCAGCGATGGCGCTAGCAGCAGCAGGTGCGGCAGATGCCGGGGCAGCAGCAGCGGACGCGGTGGCAGGTTGTGCGGTCGCGTTTTCAACGTCCGCTTTGATGATGCGGCCATGGGGGCCGGAGCCTTTGATGGTTGCAAGATCGAGGCCTTTGTCTTTGGCGATGCGCCGCGCGAGCGGTGTTACGAAAAGGCGGGAGCCATCCTTTGCTGCAGGTGCAGCTTTGGGCGACGAAGCTGGCGCCGCGGCTGGTGCGGTAGTTTCGACCTTATCCGCGGATGAGGTATCTTCTTGATCTTTAACAATTTCTTTACTTTTTGGGGTGGATGCAGACGACATGTCCTCGCCTTCTTCGCCAATAAGACAGATTGGCGTGTTAACCTTGACGCCCTCTGTGCCCTCGGCGACCAGAATTTTGCCAATGATGCCTTCCTCGACAGCTTCAAATTCCATTGTCGCTTTGTCGGTCTCGATCTCGGCGATCAGGTCGCCGGATTTAACTTCGTCGCCTTCCTTGACCAGCCATTTGGCCAGTGTGCCTTCCTCCATTGTGGGGGACAGCGCGGGCATGAGAATTTCGATAGCCATTGTCTGTGCTCCTTAACGGTAGGTGACTTTTTTCACGGCGGCGATGACTTCGTCTGTCGTCAAAAGCGCGTGTTTTTCAAGGTTGGCGGCATAGGGCATCGGCACGTCTTTGCCGGTGCAATTGATCACTGGCGCGTCGAGGTAATCAAACGCTTCCTGCATGATCGTCGCGCCGAGGTGGTTGCCGATGGATCCAACAGGCCAGCCTTCCTCTACAGTAACGCAACGATTGGTTTTCTTAACCGATTCAAGGATCGTTGCGTAATTAATTGGGCGCAGGGTGCGCAGGTTGATCACCTCGGCAGAGATACCATCAGCAGCCAGTTTTTCAGCAGCCTCCATCGCGTAGGTCATGCCGATACCAAATGAAACAATGGTGACATCGGTGCCCGGAACTTCGATCTTGGCTTTGCCGAATGGAATGGTGAAGTCATCCATCACAGGCACATCAAACGAACGTCCATATAGGATTTCATTCTCAAGGAAGATGATAGGATTATTGTCACGGATTGCGGTTTTCATCAGACCTTTGGCGTCGGAAGCAGAATAAGGTGTCACGACCTTCAGGCCGGGAACCATCGCATACCACGCTGAATAGTCTTGCGAATGTTGTGCACCAACACGGGCCGCAGCCCCGTTTGGCCCACGAAACACCATAGGCGCACCCATCTGACCACCCGACATATACAATGTCTTGGCGGCAGAGTTTATAATCTGGTCAATCGCTTGCATCGCGAAGTTCCAGGTCATGAATTCGACGATTGGGCGCAAACCTCCAAACGCCGCACCAACAGCGATGCCAGCAAAGCCATGTTCAGTGATAGGAGTGTCTATAATTCTTCTTTCGCCAAACTTGTCAAGCATGCCTTGGGTTATCTTATAAGCACCTTCGTACTCGGCGACTTCTTCACCGATCAGGAACACGTTTTCGTCGCGCTCCATCTCTTCGCACATGGCTTCGTTCAGGGCTTCGCGCACTGTCATCGATTTCACTTCGGTGCCAGCTGGCCAGTCGGGTGAAGTGTCGGATGGCGTAAATTCGATGGCGCTTGCGGACACCACAGCGGGGGCGGCAGGTGCTAAGGCTGCTGGCGTGTCGTCTTGCTTTGCTTCTGCGGCTGCAGGTTCGGGCGCGGACATGTCTTCGCCTTCTTCCCGGATGAGGGCGATTGGCGTGTTAACCTTGACGCCCTCAGTGCCCTCGGCAATTAGGATTTTGCTGACGATGCCTTCGTCCGTCGCCTCAAATTCCATTGTCGCCTTGTCGGTTTCAATTTCGGCCAAGATGTCGCCAGATTTAACGGTGTCGCCTTCTTTGACGAGCCATTTTGCCAGCGTGCCTTCTTCCATCGTCGGGGAAAGCGCGGGCATGAGAAGTTCGATAGCCATTATGCTGTCTCCTGCGGAAGTTCGTCCGCGTAAATGTCTGTCCAAAGATCGTCCAAATGTGGCATGGGGCTTTCTTTGGCGAATTCGGCTGCCTCATTTACGGTGGCTTTGATCTCTTTGTCGATCGCCTTGAGGTCGTCTTCAGTGGCGTGTTTGCCAGTCAGAAGTAGGCTGCGCACCTGTTCTATCGGGTCGCGTTCTTCGCGCATTTTCTGAACTTCGTCACGGGTTCGATACTTTGCAGGGTCCGACATAGAGTGACCACGGTACCGGTATGTTTTTACTTCGAGAACATAGGGTCCAGCGCCAGAACGACAGTGCGCCACAGCTTTTTCGGACGCTTCTTTGACGGCCAGAACGTTCATCCCGTCGACGATTTCACCAGGGATCCCGAAGGCCTCACCGCGGGTGTAAAGATCTGGGGTGGAGGTGGAGCGTTTTTGCGATGTGCCCATCGCGTATTGGTTGTTTTCAATCACAAAAATCACTGGCAGATCCCAAAGGGCGGCCATGTTGAATGTTTCGTAGACTTGACCTTGGTTGGCTGCTCCATCTCCAAAATACGTGAACGTCACGTTGTCGTTGCCGCGATATTTGTCGGAAAATGCAAGTCCCGCGCCAAGTGGTACGTTCGCTCCAACGATCCCATGACCACCGTAGAAGTCTTTTTCCTTTGAAAACATATGCATCGAGCCACCCTTGCCTTTTGAGTAGCCATCTTGGCGCCCTGTCAGCTCAGCCATCACGCCCTTTGGATCCATTCCGCAGGCCAACATATGTCCGTGGTCACGGTAGGTTGTGATGCGTTTGTCGCCTTCTTTTGTTGCGGCCTCTAGACCGACAACAACGGCTTCTTGGCCGATGTAAAGGTGGCAGAACCCGCCGATCAGACCCATACCATAGAGCTGGCCGGCCTTTTCTTCGAATCGTCGGATAAGAAGCATTTCACGGTAATAACCAAGCAATTCGTCAGATGAAACGTTTGGTTTCTTTGATGTTTTCTTAACGGCCATGCGTCCTCCGGTGGGGTCTGCGAAAGGTCTGAGAAAATATAGTTTAGTATTAAACTATCTCATACAGGGGTAAACCGGAAAAATCGACAACCAATGTTAGGTGGGGGCAGGCGGGGCTGGAATTGCCGCCTTGCGCTTGATGCATAGGGGAATAAGCTTGTGGAATGAAATGGAAGATCAGACAAGAAATCGAAGGGGATGAAGCCGCAATCACTCAGGTCGTGTCCCGTGCGTTTGAGGGCAAATCCTACGCTGATGAAAGCGATGCAAAGCTTGTGGACGCCTTGCGCGATGCGGGCGCGCTGATCTTGTCACTTGTGGCGACGCACAAAGGGCAGATCATCGGGCAGGTCGCGCTGTCGCCTGCGACGATCGGCGAGGGGCGCTATTTGTGTGTCGGGCCACTGTCCGTTTTGCCGGACCATCAGCGCAAGGGAGTTGGCACAGCCTTGATGGGGCACGCCTTGGGCGTCGCGCAGGTTTACGGGCGCGATGGTGTCGTGTTGCAGGGAGACCTCAAGTACTATGCTCGCTTCGGGTTTGAGACATTCCCGTCGGTGGCGTTCGCAGGCGAGGGCGCGCAGTTTATCCAAGTGTTGCCGTGGGGCGGCACCCCATCAGGCGAAGTGAAATTCCACCCAGTCTTTAACGGATAACAGTGTTTAGCGGATAACTATCTCGTCGGCCCGCACCATGCCCAGCATGTCGCGGGCCTGTTCATCCAGCAGATCAAGATCAAGGTAAGTGTCGGACAAGCGGCGGGTCAGGTTTTCCAACCGGTCGACCTGCATCTGCAAATTTGCGAGTTCTTGCGTCAACGCGCGCCCTTCGGCGTCAATCTCGGCCCGTTTGAACACGCCGAAATCACCCTGCACAGCGGCAAAGGTGAAATAGAGGCCCAGCATGAGAGCACCTGCGAAATAAAGTAGAACACCCATTGGCGCGCGTCTGCGGTACATTTTTGTCTGCCTCAGCTGGCGATCTCTCACGGATCGCTTTGGGGCAGAATCGCACATATGATTCGTCTTGGGAATCCCCTTTATGTGGGGGGGGCGTTGGCGGAGCCTACAAGCTAGGCGATGGAGGCCGCAAAGATACTGTCGATGGTCCGCCCCAGCGTCGCGTTGAATTCAGCGTCCGATTGGTGTGCGGACAAGCCTTCGGTCAAGGCACGGCTGAAACTGGCGACGACGCGCGGGTTCTTGGATAGGCGTTCGTTGGCTTCATCCCGTGAATAGCCACCGGACAGTGCGACGACCTTGAGGCAGGCGGGGTGGTCGACGAGGGGTTTGTATTGGCCAGCAACCTCGGGCAGGGACAGTTTCAACATCACCTGTTGGCTGTCCGGTAAGGTGTCGAGGTGGCGCAGCAGCGTGTCGCGCAGCATGTCTTCGGCCTGTGCCTTGTCGATGATAGTGATATTAATCTCCGGCTCAAGGATCGGCATCAGCCCGTGGCTGGCGACCTGTGCGCCAAGTTCAAATTGCTGCCCAACAATGGCGTCGATGCCAGATTGTGATGCCGCGTGGATAACAGAGCGTTCTTTAGTGCCAAAGACGCCGTGGGCTACCGCACGTTGCAAAAGGTGATCCAAATCAGGGATCGGTTTAAGCAGTTGCACGCCGTCCGCTTCCTCCTCAAGACCTTTGTCGATCTTCAAAAAAGGCACGACGCCGTTGTCTTCCCAAAGGGCCGCGGCGGAGGGTTTGCCTCCAATTTCACGCTCCATCGTCATTTCAAACAGGATCGCGCCGATGACCTTGTCACCGCTAAAGCTGGGCGCATTGACGATGCGCGCGCGCATGGCGTGGATTAGATCATACATTTGATCGTCGTTAGCGTAGGCATCCTCGGACACGCCGTAGGCTTTCAGCGCCTTGGGCGTGGACCCACCTGATTGATCCAATGCGGCGATGAAGCCTTGGCCGTTGCGGATGAGGTTGGTCATTGCGTCGGTCGGGGATTCGATCGTCAATTGGGTCATGAGGAGTGTCCTTTTGATGCGTTCTCCTGCTACATAAGGGACGGCCACAAGGGCGACAATTCAGCTAACGCTAACTGGTAGCGCTAACAGGGCATGTGTGTTGCTTTTCCACCAGCGTCGTCACCCAATTGGGCCCTTAGCCGCCAAGGGCCGCAACACCGGGAAGGGTCTTGCCTTCCATCCATTCCAGAAACGCACCGCCTGCCGACGAAATATAGGTGAAATCATCCGCCACGCCCGCAAGGTTTAGCGCGGCCACAGTGTCACCGCCACCAGCGACGGTGATCAGGTCGCCGGATTTGGTCAGGTCCGCCGCAGCCTTTGCAGCCGCAAATGTCGCCGTCTGAAACGGGTCGATTTCGAACGCACCAAGGG
>Ga0307488_10002298_pt1 | contig 16188 bp, 16 predicted proteins | sample SB02metaG_FD_202248 | JGI IMG/M metagenome (GOLD analysis project Ga0307488, IMG submission 202248) | Sea-ice brine microbial communities from Beaufort Sea near Barrow, Alaska, United States - SB 0.2 | ecosystem: Environmental > Aquatic > Marine > Coastal | place: USA: Alaska | collected... | reverse complement strand
TTCATGCTGGGCATGTAAAGATGCTAGAAGAAGCAAAACGTCAGTGTGATTATCTAATCGTGGGCTTGCAGTTAGACCCATCGATTGATCGTCCAGAGAAAAACGGACCTTCACAGTCGATTATTGAGCGTTATATTCAACTTAAAGGTTCTAAGCATGTAGATGAAATTGTACCGTACGTATCTGAACAAGATTTGGAAGACATTTTGCGTTCATTTAAATTGGATGTTCGAATTATTGGTGATGAGTACGAAGAAAAGAACTTTACGGGTAGAGCTTATTGTGAAGAAAAAGGGATAGAGCTCTATTACAATTCTCGTGAACATAGATTCTCTTCGAGTGGACTAAGAAAGCAAGTGAAACAAGCAGAAGATAAATAAGAAATGAATAAGTTATCAAAAATTTACATTGCTGGACATAGAGGTATGGTAGGATCCGCTGTTTGGAGAGCACTAGAATCTAAAGGGTATTCTAATTTGATTGGAAAGACTAGCGCTGAACTTGATCTTAGAAATCAACAGGCAGTTGCTAATTTTTATAAAAAAGAACAACCTGAGGTAGTCATCGATGCTGCGGCAAAAGTTGGAGGTATTTTAGCAAATAATAATTTTCCGTATCCCTTTTTAATGGAAAATATGCAGATTCAAAACAATTTGATTGATGGTGCTCATAAGAGGGGTATTGAGAAATTTATTTTTTTAGGAAGTTCTTGCATCTATCCAAAGTTTGCTCAACAGCCGCTAAAAGAAGAATACTTATTAACAGATTCTTTAGAGCCAACCAATGAATGGTATGCCATTGCAAAAATTACTGGAGTAAAAGCATGCCAAGCGATACGAAAACAATTTAATAAAGACTATGTGAGTTTAATGCCTACGAACTTGTACGGTTCTTTTGATAATTTCGATTTAGAATCCTCACATGTACTACCTGCGATGCTACGTAAATTTCATGAGGCTAAAATAAATAACCATTCAGAGGTAACGCTATGGGGAAGTGGAACTCCAATGCGAGAGTTTTTATATGTAGATGATATGGCAGAGGCGGTGGTGTATGCCTTAGAAAATAATTTACCAGAATACTTGTACAACATAGGTACTGGAAAAGATATTACGATAAAAGAATTAGCTGAGACTATTCAGAAGGTAACAGGACACCAAGGAAATATTCTTTGGGATGCTAATAAACCAGATGGTACGCCAAGAAAACTCATGGATGTTTCTAAAATGAAAGAAATTGGGTGGCAATATTCAACAGAATTAGAAGACGGTATACAAAAAACCTACCAATGGTTTTTAGAGAATATAGATAGTATTAAAAAAATAAAATTATAAATATGAAAGTTGCACTAATAACTGGAATTACAGGTCAGGACGGATCATATCTCGCAGAACTCTTATTAGAAAAAGGGTACGAAGTTCATGGGATTAAGAGAAGAGCTTCTTCACTAAACACAGATCGTATAGATCACTTATACCAAGACCCTCACCACCCGAATCAACGGTTAAAATTACATTACGGAGATCTAACCGACGCGATGAATCTCACTAGAATAATTGAAGAATGCCAGCCTGATGAAATTTATAATTTAGGAGCTATGTCCCATGTGAAGGTGTCTTTTGATACGCCTGAATATGTAGGGAATGTAGATGGATTGGGTACTTTACGAATTTTAGAGGCGGTTCGTTTATTGGGCTTAGAAAAGAAAACAAGAATTTACCAAGCTTCTACTTCTGAATTGTATGGAGGAATGCCAGAGAATAAAAACGACAAAGGATTTTATGATGAAAATTCAGCATTTTATCCAAGATCACCATACGGCGTTGCAAAAATATATGGTTTTTGGATTACAAAAAACTATAGAGAAGCATATAATATGTTTGCTTGCAATGGAATCTTATTTAATCATGAATCTCCAAGAAGAGGGGAGACATTTGTAACCCGTAAAATCACTCGTGCAACTGCTAGAATTGCTTTAGGTTTGCAAGATAAAATATTTTTAGGCAATTTAGAAGCAAAAAGAGATTGGGGGCATGCAAAAGATTACGTTCGAATGATGTGGATGATTCTGCAGGCAGATAAAGCTGAAGACTGGGTCATTGCGACAGGAAAGACGGCTTCAGTCAGAGACTTTGTAAGAATGAGTTTTTTAGAATTAGGTATTGAATTGAAATTTACTGGAGAGGGAGTGAATGAAAAAGCTGTAGTTGTAAAATGTAATAAATCTGAATTTCAAATTGAATTAGGTAAAGAAGTGCTGTCTGTAGATCCGTCTTATTTTCGTCCTACAGAAGTAGACTTGTTAATTGGAGATCCTACTAAAGCAAAAGAGAAATTAGCTTGGATTCCAGAATATGATTTGGCATCGTTGGTAAAAGACATGATGCAATCAGATGTGAAACTAATGCAAAAAGATCAATATTTGAAGGCTGGTGGGTATAAGACTTTGAATTATTTTGAATAATTTAGATGGAGTTTAATTACAGGATAAAATTTTAAGAAATAAAGATCATAATACTAAACTTAATTAAGTCTTGCTAAATTTAGTATTAATAAAATAATAAATATGATCTATAATGAAGGTTTTAAGAAATACTCTAAAAATACAGCTTGGTTACTTTCAGAAAAAATATTAAGAATATTTTCAAGTCTTGTAGTAGGTATATGGGTTACAAGATATCTTGGTCCTAGTGACTTTGGAGTATTAGCTTATGCTCAAAGTTATGTTGCATTATTTGCGTCAATTGCCACATTTGGGCTAAATGAAATATTAGTTAGAGAACTTATTAGAAATGAAAAAGAAGAAAATGAAATATTAGCTACATCACTTTTTATTAGGTTTTTAGGAGCTATTACAGCGCTTATATTACTTTGTATAACTTTGTTTTTTTCTAGTAGTTCTAAAAACACTATTTTAATTATCTTTATAATTGCCTTTTCTATACTTTTTAAAAGTCTAGATGTTTTTGTTTTTTACTTTCAGTCCAAAGTATTGAGTAAATATGTAGTATTTTCAAACTTAATTTCAAATTTAATTTCATCAATTTTAAAAATAGTATTAATTATTTATGATGCCCCATTAGTTAGTTTTGCTTACGTGTTAGTGCTTGATAGTCTAATTTTATCCTTTTTCCTGAGTTTTTTCTTTTTTAAAAACACTAAAATTCACATTAAAGACTTTGTACTTAAAAAAATGACAGCAATTCTTCTTTTAAAGGATAGTTGGCCACTTTTGCTAAGTGGATTAGTTGTGACAATTTCGTTAAAAGTTGATCAATTAATGATTTCTTGGATCCTTGGCGATGCAGCTGTAGGTAAATATGCTGCAGCTTCAAGATTGAGTGAAGCATGGTATTTTATCCCAATGGCTATATCTGGATCGCTTTTTCCGGCAATAATCAAGGCAAAAAAGATTGATAAAGAACTTTATATAAAAAGACTACAAATGCTATTAAATTTAATGGTCGTTTTAGCATTGAGCATAGCCATACCAATGACTTTTTTAAGTGATTGGTTGGTCAATATTTTATATGGTGCAGAATTTTTCGAATCTGGTAATGTATTAATGATACATATTTGGTCAGGGGTATTTATATTTTTGAGTATTGCTAATGGTAGTTGGCTCATAAATGAAAATTTACAAATTTATTATTTCATTTTCATGACATTAGGGGCAGTTTTAAATGTAATATTAAATTATGTTTTTATAGATATTTTTGGAATTGTAGCTGCTGCTTGGGCAAATCTTGCTACATATTTCTTTTCAACATATATTTGCCTTTTGTTTTTTAAAAAAACAAGAATCAGCTTTATTTATTTAACAAAAAGTTTATTATTAATTGATATAATTAAAACTTTAAATAATTCATTCAAAAAGTGTTTCTTGAGATAGAGGTTTTATATAGACAAAATCTTAAATTTTAAAAAAAAAAACTTAAAAACATCAATTAAGTCATATTATCAAAAAATTAAAATGAAAATAATTTTCAAAAAACTTATCAAAACCAGTAAAAAACCAATTTTTCTATTGATTTGTTTGTTTAATATATTGATTAAATTTTTTATCAGCTTAATTTCATTTTTAGGAAGAAATAAATTTACTTGTTGGTTAAGATTCTTATTATTAAGTTCGGTTAGAATAGAGTCAAAGAGAGATGTTTTTATAGATTATGGCTTTGATTATCACACTCCAAAAAACATTAAGTTTGGTAACTTTGTCAGTTTAGGCCATTACAATCGTATTTGGGCTTTTTCTAATGTAGAAATAGGAAATTATGTACAAACTGCAATCGGGTTGACAATTATTTCAGGGTCTCACAATTCTAGTGATTTTACATCTTTAGCAAATAACCAGTCAGTCATTATAGAAGGAGAAAATTGGATTGGAGCAAATGTTACGATTATTGGAGGTGTTAGAATCGGCAAAGGAGCAGTATTAGCTGCTGGTGCTGTAGTCACCTCAGATATACCAGCATATACAATTGCTGGAGGAGTTCCTGCTAAAGTAATTAAAACTAGAAAACCTAGTAAACAAGTTTTTTCGCCATTTGGATATTATAATTCAGAATTTTACATAAAATGATAATTAAATATATTAAAAAAATCTTAAGGCCATTAAAACTGACTGATCTCAGAAATTTTATAACTGATTATTTAGAGTCAAAAAAACGTTTAAAGATAATTGCATTAGGCTCGGAGTTAAAAGCGTTCAAAAAAGTTAGAATATCTGTTAAAAGAAATACTTTCAACGAATATATACAGCTTCAAAGTTCTGATAGATTAGGTGTTATAAATAAAACAATTTTTGCCACAACACTTAATCCAGATATCAATGTTATTATTAATTCTCCTAACGCTTATGTTCCTTTAAACAGTAAGTTAAAAGAGAATTGGTTAATCCATATTGAACCACCAGGTTATATTCAGAAATTAGGATATAACAAAGAAAAACTACATAATAATTATACTAGAGTTTACACTTGTGATCCAACATTATATAACAAGGGGGGTAAGTACATAGCATCACCACCTTTTGTTCATTGGCACTTAGAAATAAGTTCATACAACAAAGGTAAATTGGAACTATTACATGATTATAATTTTTTGAAATCACAGGTCTTAGCACCTGATAAAACATCAGGTTTAGCTGTAATAAATTCAAATATTTATAGTTTACCTGGTCATAAATTACGTGCTGATTTTATTACTGCCTTATGTAATAGTAAATTTGATTTTAACCTATATGGGGGTTCTAAATGGAGTAAGTTTAATCAATATGTAGACACTGCTCCTAGAGGTAAATGGCCAATTTATTCAACTTCAAGGTATATACTTGTAATTGAAAATGAAGTTGCTCCTTATTATTGGTCGGAAAAAATTACTGATGCAATACTTTGTTGGAGTATGCCAATCTATTTTGGTTGTCCAAACCTTTGTGATTATTTGCCAAAAGGATCATATATTAATCTAGACATAACCCAAAAAGATGCCATTAACAAACTTCAGAAAATTGTTGAAAGTGATTATTATGAAACTAACCTTGATAATTTAGCAAAAGCCAGAGAACTCATTCTTGATAAATATAACTTACTCAATTTTATTGATCAGGAACTTAACGATCATATTAATAAAAAAAAGAGCTAAATTAAATACATACCTAAAAAAGCTATACCTAAATACAGTAAAAAACATCAAACAATCGAATCCTGTTTCAGCTCATCAAATAGTCTTTTTTAGGATAAGGTCTGAATTGTTTAAAAAAATATAATAAATGAAAATCATACATGTATTCAATGAATTAAAATTTTCAGGAGCTGAAATATTGTATGCAGATGCAGCACCTATATTTAAAGAATTAGGTTGCGAATTAACTGCTTTAAGTACAGCTCAAAATGTTGGAGTTTTTGCTCCAGTTTTAAAAGAAGCTGGTTATAAAATATTACATAAAAAGTATCCTAACAGAAAACAAATTATTAAAAGAATTCTCTTTTATATTAAATTTATTAAATTTTTAAAAATAAACAATTACGATTTAGTCCATATTCATAGAAATGATGCAATGTGGGGAATATCTTTATGTGCTTTGTTTGCAAATAAAAAGGCAATATATACATTTCACAATGTTTTTCCTTCTAATAAGCTTTCTTATATATATAATTATACATTGAGGTGGACTGCTAAGAGAATATTAAAATGTAAATTTCAAACTATAAGTGATTCTGTTTATGAAAATGAACTAAACTATTATCATAATTCAACAGAAAAAATTTATAATTGGTATGGTGATAATCGTTTTTATCCCAAAGTAAATAATGAAAAAGAAAAGTTTAGAAACGAATTAAATCTTTCTTTAGATTCTTTAGTTTTAATTTCAATTGGTGGTTGTAATCATGTAAAAAGACATTCAGACATATTAAAAGCATTACCTATAATTATTGAAAAATATCCTAATTGTACTTACCTTCACTTAGGAGAAGGAGTGACTGAAAAAGAAGAGTTAGATTTAGCTAGAAAGCTAGGTGTAGAGAAAAATATTAGGTTTTGTAAAAACCAAGTTTCAGTCCGTAAATATTTAATTGCATCAGATTTATATTTAATGCCAAGTAAATACGAAGGAATACCCATAACGACAATCGAAGCCATGGGGAGTGGAATACCCTCAATTTTATATGATGTACCTGGTTTGAAGGATTTTAATAAATCAGGTGAAAATAGTTTATTAATACCTGAAGATTTTAAAATTTTAGCAGAAAAGATTCTATATCTTCACGAAAATCCTTCTTTAGCTACTAAACTCAGTAAAAATGCTAAAATATTTGTTGATACAAATTTTAATATGAAAACAAATTCTACAAAAATATTTGAATTATATAAAAGTATTTTTTCTAAATAAAATTATTATTAGATTCTGAACAAAAAAAATAGAAACCTATGCAATCTAACTAGTTAATTTAGTTTTACAATTACTTTAGATAATAAAATATTTAAGTTTTTGTAAAAATTCAATAAAAATAATCTGTTATATTTTCAGTTTATTTAAATATACATATAATATGAAAATAAAAAATTTAATAATTTTTGGAACTAGACCTGAGGCTATTAAAATGGCTCCACTGGTTAATCAATTTTTGAAAAATAAACGATTTATAACTAAAGTCTGTGTGACTGGTCAACATAGAGAGATGTTAGATCAAGTTTTAAGTTTTTTTGATATCACTCCAGATTTTGATTTAAGCTTAATGAAACCTAATCAAAATTTATATAATCTAACGAGTGAAATAATTACAGGTTTAAAACCAATATTAGAGTCCTTTAAGCCTGATTTTGTATATGTACATGGAGATACGACCACAACTATGGCAGCTAGCATTGCAGCATTTTATTCTGGAGCTAAAGTATGTCACGTAGAAGCAGGATTAAGAACAAATAATATATTATCACCCTTTCCTGAGGAGATGAATAGACAGCTTGTAGGTAGAGTTGCTACGTATCACTTTGCCCCAACGATTAAATCTAAAAACAATCTTTTACGTGAAAATGTTTCGTTAGAAAATATTTTAGTTACAGGTAATACAGTTATTGACGCTTTGTTAGAAAGCTCTAATAGAGTTGAAAACTTAATGAATAAGGATATTATTGAGCTTAAAAAGAAATTAGATTATAACAAGAAAATTTTATTAGTTACAGGTCATAGAAGAGAAAACCATGGGCAAGGGTTTATCGATATATGTGCTGCGTTAAAAGAAATAGCATTAAATAATCCGGACGATGTAGAGATTGTTTATCCTGTTCATTTAAATCCAAATGTTTTAATACCTGTAAATAATCTATTGCATGGTATTAAAAACATCCACTTAATAAAGCCATTAGCTTATCCTTCTTTTGTTTGGTTAATGAATCAGTCCTATTTAATTATCACCGATAGTGGCGGGGTTCAAGAAGAAGCACCTAGTTTAGGTAAACCAGTTTTAGTAATGAGAGATAATACAGAGAGACCAGAGGCTGTTGAAGCAGGTACTGTTATATTGGTTGGTACAAACACAGATAGAATAATTAAAGAAACACAAGAATTATTGGATAATATAGGTAATTATGAAATAATGAGTTCTTTAAATAACCCATATGGTGATGGAACAGCATGTAAAAAAATAATAGAATTTATTTTAAATTTAAAAAGAAATGAGTAAAGTAGAAGTTGTTACTATAGGATTAGGTTATATTGGGTTGCCAACCTCAGCACTAATAGCATCGCACGGAACCAATGTTTTAGGGGTGGACATTAATGAGAAAGTTGTTGACACCATAAACCAAGGGAAAAATCATATTGTTGAACCAGATTTAGATGAAATTGTTTCAAAAGTAGTTTCTAATGGTTTCTTTAAAGCTTCTACCAAGGCTAGTTTAGCTGACGTATATCTTATAGTCGTTCCCACACCCTTTAAAGGGAATCACGAGCCAGATATTTCTTTTGTTGAGGCTGCAACAAAAGGAATTATTCCTTTGTTAAAAAAAGGAGATTTATTCATCATAGAGTCAACTTCACCTATTGGAACTACGGAGAAAATGCAAAAATTAATACTTGAATCGAGATCTGAACTAGAAGGGGATATTTATATTGCTTATTGCCCAGAAAGAGTGCTCCCTGGAAATGTGATGCACGAACTCGTTGAAAATGATCGTGTTATTGGAGGTGTAGATGAAGTTTCTACTCAAAAAGCAATATCATTTTATAGAAAGTATGTAAAAGGTGAGTTACATGGTACTAATGCTCGTACGGCTGAGATGTGTAAATTAGTAGAAAATTCCTCACGAGATGTTCAAATAGCATTTGCAAATGAACTGTCTTTAATTTGTGATAAAGCAGATATTAATGTTTGGGAACTAATAAATCTTGCTAATAAACATCCTAGAGTAAATATCCTACAACCAGGATGTGGCGTTGGAGGACATTGTATCGCTGTAGATCCATATTTTATTGTTTCTGATTATCCAATGGAATCAAAAATTATAGGTACAGCAAGAGAAGTAAATAACTATAAATCTTTTTGGTGTGCTGAAAAAATTCAAAATACCAAACTCCAATTTGAATTAAAAAATGGGAGAAAGCCTAAAACAGCATTATTAGGACTAGCTTTTAAACCAAATATTGATGATTTAAGAGAATCTCCAGCTAAGTATATAGCTCAAAAAGTATTGCAAAATTCAAACAATGAAGAACATTTCTTTGTTGAACCAAATATTGAGTCACATTCAGTATTCAAACTAACAGATTATAAGTCTGCAATTGAAAAGGCTGATATTATTGTGTTTTTAGTTGCTCATAACGAATTTAAAAATTTAATGATATCAGAAAACAAAATAGTTATAGATTTTTGTGGTTTAGACTAGAATTAAAATATTAAATACAAAATTTTAATTATGGAAAAGATTCTATTTGGTGAAATTTTAAATCACAGTAGCTTATATGAAAATTTACAATTTAATTCAAAAAAAAAATACTCAGTAAAGGTTATTAGAAATATTTTGTTTCTGGATTCTTACTTATATATAGATGAACCTTTTAAATTAAAAGATTTAATATTTGTTTTAATTTTAGTTTTACTTAAAAAAAATGCTTTAATAATCCACAACTGTAATAAGTGGTTGAATATAAAATATTGTGGTAAGAAAAATTATTATTACTATATTAAGTCAACTTTAAGAAAAATTATTTTAAACTATACTAATGAAATTATAGTTGTATCTCCCTCTTTGAAAGATTATTTAAAGAAAAATAATATAAATAAAAAAATTAGCTACATACCTTTTTCAAACAAAAAAAAGGAAAAAAAATCAAAAAACAACCTAGTTTATTCTATACCTGGTGCAATATCAATTAAGAAAAAATATGATTTTATTTTTGAATTAATAAAAAATACAAATTTTAAAGTTAAAACAGAATTATATTTATTAGGAATTCCAGTAGATGAATTTGGAAAATCAATAATTTCTGAAGTAGAGGGAATAAAAAATAAAAACCTAATAATTTATACATTCGAAAAAAGATTAACCGATGCTGAATTTAATTCAGTAATGTCTAATACTGATTATATTATTTCAGATTTTAATAAAGAAATTCTGACAGATGATAATTATATTGAAGAATATGGATTAACTAAGGAGACAGGATTTTGCTGGCTTGCAAAAGAATATGGGTGTTCAGTTATTGGTCCGCAATTTTATAATTCTCAACATATTGGTGTAAAATATTTAAATTTAAGTGAACTTAATACCATTTTAAATATTAATTCATTCTAGAAATATGATTTTAATATTATTCATTATTTGTGTTTTTTGGTTTAAAAAAGTTTTTAAGAAGGATTTTAGTTTAATAATATTTCCATTAATTGTTGGATTTATTATTGTTATTTCTTACCGTTTAGAGCTTTTATATATTAATAGATTAGTTTACTTTTCAGACGCACAATATTATTATGATTTAAGTTTACAAGATGATTTTACTTTTTTTAGCTATGTATCGTTTTTAAAGCTAATTAATTATCTTCATTTCTTTAATTATCCAGTAGAAATAAACATCACTAATTTTCTATTATTTCTTATTTCATGTACTACTTTATTGAAAATTGTACAATTGAACCATGAAAAAACATCCCACACTATAAAAAAAAGAGTAGTATTTTTAATAATGTGTAATCCTTTTTTAATTATTTCATTATCGAGAAACTTGAAAGACTGTTTTTTCTTATTTCTAATTACTTTTTTTATATATGCTTTTCAAAATTTTAAGAAAAAATACATTTTTCAATTTTTTTTGTGTATCATATTTTCTTTAATATTAAAACAAGTAAGACCTTGGGCTATACTTTTTCCATTCCTTTTATTTGTATTCAATTTATTAATTACAAGTCCTGGATTTATAAAAAAATTAATAATAATATTTTTATTGATTGCTATTTCTTTATTTTCACTTTCATACATAAACTCATATTTAGATTATATTTCTATTTGGTTTGAAATAACAAAAGATGGTATCAACGAAGGTGAATTTAGTTTAAGTCTTTCTGAGAGGCTAAAGGGGCCTCTAAAGATACTTGTCTCTCCAGGAATACCTAGGTTATTATTTCCTGAGTTATATTTTAAATATAGTATGGCTACAGTTAGTCTATATTTATTAATAGGGATACTCATTAATTATGTTATTTTGTCAAATATTCAAATAAAAAAAATTTTAAAAGAATTTTTTCAAAATTTTAATTTATTTTTATTATTCATTATTCCTTTATTAATTTATTCATTTGCATACAGTGGTTCAGTTGAGTTTAGAATAAAGGCCATAATATTGATCCCACTTTTTTTCCTGATAATTTCTAGCATAGATAACTATCCGAGTTTATTAAGAAAAAGTAATTTACCATACCTTATTTTTATAATATTTGTTTCAACCTTATTTTCTTTATGAAAAAAATAATTTACTCAGCATCCGTTAATATTTGTAAAGATGGATCTTATAACGAGCATATAATTGGTCTATTAAAGGCAGGTATTAAGTTTAATGATAAATTACTTTTTTGTGGAGTTGGCAAGAAAAGTAAGACTCCTTATATATTTTATAAATCTCTCAATTCTAAATTTATAAATTTTAAATTATTTAACATTTACTATTTAAACTTATTTTTCTTTGATTATTTCATGGTTTACAACCTTTTTAAACATAAGAATTCTTATGATTATTTTTATTTTAGGCCTAGTATATTAACATTTTTTCAACCAATTTTTGCCAAGTTATTAGGATATAAAGTTATTAAGGAAATAAATGGTATTTATGAATACGAATTAGTGTCTAATAATAAAAGTTACCTTTCTAAACTAACTAAGTTTTTTGATGTTATTTCATCTAAAATATCGGATCAATTAATATGTGTATCACAAGGAGTTGCTGATTATCAAAGTAAGTTTGCTAATTCTAATAAAATCTCTATTGTGCCTAATGGTATTTGTGTTGATGAAATTTCAACTAAAAATGCCAAAACATATAAATCAGGAGAGGTTCTCGTTATAGTTTTTGTTGGTGTATTAGCTCCCTGGCAAGGCGTACTTGAATTTTTGAGTTTAATAAATAATTATTCAAATAAGAATTTAATTCGAATAGAAATAATTGGCACTGGCATAGATTTAAAGCAGATAGAGAATGTGATGTTAAGAAAATCTCTAAATATTAAACTTCATGGATGGGTTAATAATAAATCAAAAATAGACTCAATTATACAAAACTCACATATTGCAATTATTCCAAGGTTTAACAAAGAAATAAAAGGGTCTCCTTTAAAGCTTTTTAAGTATATGTCCCTTGGAATACCAATTTTGGCAACAAAAATTGATGGAGTATTTAATCTTGAAGAAGTTAGAGATGAAGTTATTTTTTTTGATTATTCAAATCAAAATAACTTATTTGAAAAACTTGATGATATTATCTTTAATAAAAAAATCTTACCTAAAGGATCAAAACTAAAGGAAATACTTAAAAATAGTTACACATGGTCCCATGCTTACAAAAAAATCTTTATAAATGATTAATGTCTTAAATATCATAACAATATCATCCCCTATAGGAGGCGCTCAGATGGTTCTTAAGGAGAATGTGTTAAATAACTCGTTCAATAATATAGTTATTACAGGAAATGATGGAATACTTGCAAATAATTTACGAAAGAATGGCGTGAAAGTTATAATACTAAAACATCTTAAAAGGAATTTTTCATTACTTGACATAATAGTTCTTTATAAAATAATTGGTGTCATTAAAAAAGAAAAAGTTGATTTTGTAGTTTCTCATTCATCTAAAGTAGGAGTGCTTGCACGTTTTGCATGTTTTTTAACAAATACTAAAAATGGATTCACTGTTCATGGTTGGTCATTTAGTAATGATAAATCCTATCTTTCTTCTAAATTGTACTTGTTTATTGAAAAGTTTATGAAAATATTTAGTGATCACTATATTTTAGTTTCTAAATATGATCAAACAATTGGTGTCAAGAATAAAATCATTTCTATAAACAATAGTACTTTAATATATAATGGTAGTCAAGATTTAGGCATTAATAAATCAATTCGAGATAAAAGTGAAAAAATAATAATTAGTTTTGTTGCACGTTTTTCCTATCAAAAAGATCATGAAACTCTTTTTAAAGCTCTATCTTTTTTGAATACATACGAATTAAATAAACTTACCATCAATCTAATAGGCGATGGAGATTTATATGATGAATATTTTGAAAAAAGTACTAATATGAATCTTAATGATTCATTAAACTTTACAGGGGAAACAGAAAATGTTGGTAAATATCTTAAAAACTCAGACTTTTTTATGTTGATTTCAAATTATGAAGGCCTTCCTGTATCCATTATTGAGGCTCTCTCTGTTGGTCTTCCAATTATCGCTTCAGATGTTGGAGGCGTTAATGAATTAGTAAAAGATAAAATAAATGGTTTTTTAGTGCCGAAAAATGATGAAGTAAAATTATCTGAAATACTAAAAGATATTATAAGAAATAAGTCAATGAATTTAAAAAACATGCGAGATGAATCAAGGTTGTTGTATGAACTTAAATTTAAAAATATAAATATGACAAATAAAACTGAAGAATTAATATCGAATTTAGTACAAAAAAATAAATCTAATTTTAAAAAATAAATAAATGATAACTGTTATCGGTGGATCAGGATTTGTAGGCTCCTTTTTAATTCAAAAAATTCAAAATTCAAATAAAATTGTTAATTTTGATAAAAATAAAAGTCCATTTTTTCAAGAAATTACGACTATTGGAAATATACTTAACAAAGAAGAAATTATATTCAAGCCAGAAACAAAAAGTGTTGTTTTGTTAGCAGCGGAACATCGTGATGATGTCTCTCCGGCTTCACTATATTATGATGTAAATGTTCAAGGAACTAAAAATGTTCTAAATGCCATGGATGAATTTGGAATTAAGAATCTAATATTTACAAGTTCTGTAGCAATTTATGGTTTAAATAAAGACAATCCTAATGAAAATCATGATCAAGATCCATTCAACCATTATGGTAAATCTAAATGGGAAGCGGAATTAGTCATAAAAGAATGGTATGAAAATGATTCTACTAATAAATCAGTAACAATACTTCGCCCTACTGTTATTTTTGGAGAAAGAAATAGGGGTAATGTTTATAATCTATTAAAGCAAATTTCGTCTGGAAAATTTATCATGATAGGTAAAGGAAAAAATAAAAAATCCATGGCTTATGTTGGAAACATTGTTGCCTTAATAAAAGATAGACTAGAAAAAAAGGAAGTAGGGTATAATGTTTTTAATTATGCAGATAAACCAGACTTTTCAATGATTGAATTAACTCAACTCATTGAAAAAAAAATTAACATTAAATTACCTAAACAAAGAATACCGTTTTGGATTGGAATGTTAGTAGGGTATGGATTTGATTTGATTTCTCTATTATCGAGAAAAAACCTTTCAGTCAGTTCCGTAAGAATCAAAAAGTTTTGTGCAACAACACAATTCGATTCGAGTAAAGTTCATAATATTTTTAAGGCACCTTATTCATTAAGAGAAGGGTTAGATAAAACATTAGAACATGAGTTTATAAACTCAAAAGAAGATGAAGTTTTATTTTATTCAGAATAATAAATATAATAATGAATGTACAATTTTATTCAAAAATTGAAAATGAAATTAATTCTTTTGGTTTCAATTTTATTTCAAAGGATTTTAACAGACCTTGGGGAGGTTTCCTAGTTATTGATGAAGAGCAAGCTCAAGATTTTTCTAATAAATTTTTTGAAGGTATAGATGTAAACACCTTAAGAATCGGAGGTAAGCTAAGTCCAAAAATTTTGATAGTAAAACCTAATGCTCGCTTGTCTTGGCAATACCATAATAGGCGTGCAGAAATTTGGCAAGTATTTAGAGGTTCTGCTGGAATCATTAGAAGTAATACAGATGCTGAAAATGATATGGAAGTATATAATGAAGGAGATCAAATTATTTTACAACAAGGCGAACGGCATCGTTTAATAGGTTTAGATGATTATTCTGTAGTTGCTGAAATTTGGCAGCATACAGATGCTAATCACCCATCTGATGAAGAAGATATTATAAGAGTGCAAGACGATTTTGGCAGATAATCTAATAAAGTAATATGAGTAAGAAAAAAGGAATGATTGTCTCGGGATATTTTAATCCGATTCATAAAGGGCATATCGCATATTTTAACAATGCCAAATCCTTGGCAGATGAATTATTCGTGATTGTAAATAACGATCATCAAAGAGAATTAAAAGAGTCAAAAGAATTTCAGAAATAAGCAGAGCGTGTTTATATAGTTTCTAATATAAAATCTGTAAATCATTGTATCTTATCAATAGATCAAGACAGAACCGTATGCGTAACTATCGAAAAAATTGCCCTAGACTTTGGGTCTGATTATGAATTAAGCTTTGCAAATGGTGGCGATCAAAATAACAACACCATTCCAGAAAGACCAATCTGCGATCAAATGGGGATTGCACTAGTCGATGGATTGGGTGATAAAATACAGTCTAGCATTTGGTTGTTAAAAAAGTAAACTTTTTTAGTTACATTTGGTTTAGAATTTAATTTTAACACATATGCCATTCGATCCAAAATCCCCAAAGAAAGCCGGAAAAAAATCTAAAAGAGGTCCTGCAAAAAAAGAAGGCCTTTCCATTAAAGAAAAGATGAAAATGCTTTATGAAAAAGTATTATTTGATTTGCGTATAAACCTAGACAAGCTAACCAAAACAGAAAGGGTAAAATTTTTTGGTACACTTTTTAATGATATTTATCTAAAAACTAAGTATTTACGAGACAAATGCACGCTGGAAAAATTAAAAGAGAAAAAAGAAAATTTCTTTAATCAAGATCCATATCCTACCAAGTAATATTTTTCAGGTAAAAAAATAATCAGTTGAATTATAAAGAAATCTTGTTTTTTATTGCCAAGGCTCTTACAATTTCTATAGAAGAAAAAAACAAAGAGGAAATAGAGTGCATGCTGAAAACAACCGATGTGAATTGGGAGGCAGTGGTTAAACTAAGTACCAGTCATTATGTGTTTCCGGCATTGTATTGTAATTTTAAAAAAGCTGATTTTTTAAAATACCTTCCTGTTGATTTG
>Ga0307488_10002296_pt1 | contig 16190 bp, 24 predicted proteins | sample SB02metaG_FD_202248 | JGI IMG/M metagenome (GOLD analysis project Ga0307488, IMG submission 202248) | Sea-ice brine microbial communities from Beaufort Sea near Barrow, Alaska, United States - SB 0.2 | ecosystem: Environmental > Aquatic > Marine > Coastal | place: USA: Alaska | collected... | reverse complement strand
CCGCCGCCGCCGCCGCACTCCCATCTCTCTACACACCGCCGCTCGCGCCGCGTTCCCCGTGCCATTCACGCCACCGCCGCCGCGACCGCCGCCGCAGCCGCGGTCGGGAGCAGCCCGGCGCCGGCGCCACCGTCGTTCGAGCAGGTGCTGCGGACCAACAGCCGAACCACTGAGCTGGCGCACGCGCTGTGGCGCGCGGTGCTCGAGGAAGGCGACACCGCCATCGACGCCACCATGGGCAAGACTGACTCCCTCGGCACTCTCGGTTCCGTTATTTCGACTGTGCTCGTGTGGAAGATGTGGTGACACCCGTCCTCGTAGCCCTTCACACGCGCCCCTGCCCGTGTCTATACCATGCCCGTTACACTATCGTTGCGGCCATCAAAGAGGACGTCTTCCCACAGAGGCTTTGGAGCTACGTGTGGCGATAGCTTGATGCTCGCCCTACGAAATCTCGAAAAAATATTGTGATGGTGGCTGCGTGGTGGCGTCCCTGACCGTACCAGTAGGCAACGGGTGTGACACGGTGGCGCTGGCCAAGTTGGTGATGTCACCTGACGGCGGGGATGTGAACGGTCACGGTGTAGGGCGCGTGGTGGCGTTTGACATCCAGCAGGCGGCGGTGGAGTCGACGCGGGGCAAGGTGTTGGAGGCGCTGACGGCGGCGCAGGCGACGCGGGTGCGCCTGGTGCTGGGCAGGGGCTCACACTCGTTCACTTCTCAGCTCAACCTAAGCCGTTTAGGTCGCACCTTCAAGTGTCCCCCTGTCTATTAGACTGGGGAAAAATCATGCACCCAACGTATCCAGCAAAATGTGCTTACGTTGAGCCGAAATGTGGACGAGTGTAAGCCCCTGGTGCTGGGAAGCCATGCCAGCATCGAGCAGCACTTGCACGTTTCGGGGGGTCATAGACTGGGGGACGGGGACGGGGACAGAGACGGGGAGGTGGGTGCCGACTTTACCGGGGACGAGTGCGGGGATGTCCCGGGGGACGGGGTCGGGGTCGGGGCTCGGGAGCTTGAGCGTGTGCGGGTGGGGACGAATGTTGGGGACGGGGTGGGTGTCGTGGCGTTCAATCTGGGGTACCTCCCCGGGAGGGAGAGCGACAAGGCCATCATGACACGACCAGAGTCCACGGCAGGGGCTTACACTCGTACACGGTAGAGCTCAACTTGAGCAACTCAAGCACACATTCATGATTTAAGTTGGGTTATACGGTGGACAGAAGAGCTCAACTTGAACTGAAATGAGAACGAGTGTAAGCCCCTGGTCCACGGTCGCGGCCTGCACCGCCGCGCTGCGCGTGCTGCGCCCGGGCGGAGTGCTCACCGTAGGAGGCAGGGAGGTGCTATCACACACCAAACACGCCGTCCAAACACTCACTACACGTTCCAGCTCGTTCCAAATAAGGTGTTAAAAGCAGTAGGCAGCGAGTACGCAAGTCAAACCCGACGTCCAGCGCTCACGACTCGCAACGAGTTTCGAATAGTTGCCAAACTAAAAGCTGGCCACATCAATAAGTGTAATGAATAGCATATAGGGTATGACCACCGTACACATCTCCCCGAATGCCTCGGTACGGAACCACTCACGTCTTGATGGGTGCACTGGCGACCCTCGCGGGCGATTACACGTGGCACGAGGGCGGGTGGGAGGAGCTGGAGGCGGTCATTGACTTGGCCTCGTCGCTTGTAGGGCCGGGCAAAAATTGCACGAGGTTTCCTGCAACACATTATATTGTATAAGGAGGCACCAGGCTTTCGCCCTGGCCCACGTGCGACCCGTGATGTTTTCAGTATTTATCGCCGGGCCGTTGCCGCTGGACCCGCGAGAATTCACCGCCACCACGCACTGCGTGATCAACCGGGACAACCGCCCGCGGCTCATAGCCGTGCACAAGAAGGTGTTGCAACATGACATGATCTAGGTCAGGCGTGGCTCATCATTACCTGGGACCAACTAGCTAGTTGGGTCCCGTACTGGCAGTCCGCTCAACTGCCTTAATTAAGGTCATTGCAAAATCTTCCCCGATCTTGGATATCGTTTTCGCGTATGGGCATTTCGACTGCGAGATTTGATCGCGCGCCGCGCTACGAAACAAAATTGGATATGGGATAGAGGTTTGGGGGGGTGGAATCTCGTACGTGAAATGCCCATACGCGATCCAAGATCGGGGAAGATTTTGAAATGACCTTAATTAAGGCAGTTGCGCGGACTGTCGGGTGGCGCGGGGCTAGCTGCGCGGGGCACGCCTCATCATTGACCGACCGACCTGTGTCCGCCAACCATTCGTCCATTCGCGCCGTGCTTGTACCCTTGTACCCGTCATGCTCGTGCCGCGGACACGTGACACCTGAATTTGATATTTTATCGGCGCGTGGCGCGCCATCGCCACGTCATCGAGACATCGACCGCCCGAACTGGTGTCCGCACGGCCGACGCGTACGCAGGCTCGCTTTTACCTCGGCTGCAAATGCCCTCACGCCTCAGCGTCATTCGTTGGGCGCCCCGCACGCGACGACGACTGACGCGCTCCGCGACGAGACAGCACGAGGTTGCGACAACCTCTACGTATCGGCACGCCCAACGCCCACTGAGGCGAAGTTGGGTGCGTGAAGGTTACCGTTCTACGTCAGGTTTAGGGATGCCTTCTCGACAGGAACGTCGCAAAGCGGAGCGCGATGCCGCCAAGCGCGCGCCAGGTCAGGCGGGAGCCCCAAGAGCCACGGGCGCGAAGGCAATCTATGCCGCCGCTCTCGTAGACATCAACGTGCGCATCAACGCCGGCGACTGGTCCACGCAAATAGGAGACCCCGACATGTTGTTTGAGTCGCGCGGGGCCGAGTGGGTGAATCAGAAGGCTGGCGATGGCCGCCGGGGAGGCGACAGGGAGGCGCGGTTTAGCCTGGGCTGCCGGTTGGTGAGTGAAGCGGATGAGACTGCGGGGAGCGAGCTGAGCGCGGCGGAGAGATTGCAAAAGTTGGATGTAGGGTTTGCACTTTGCACCGCACAGTTTGTCGAACGCTCCCCGGACCGAGCGGGTCAATGAGGTCACCTGAATGCTTACCATAATATGTGCGGGTGCCAACCCTAGACGCAGGAGGGCAGGGTGCTTTTGGAAAAGGCGGCAGTTCAAGGGCACGCGTTCGCTATGAATAAGGTGGGAAATATTCACGGTGGGAGGGACGAGTACGAGCAAGCTTTGCATTGGTTCACCAAGGGAGCTGAGGCCGGGTTGCCCATGGCGATGTTTAACGTCGGGCAGGGGCTTACACTCGTCCACTTCTCAGCTCAACCTAAGCCGTGACTGACACAAAAGCACACCCTAAACACCAACTAATACCCCATTGCACCCCATAGACACCCCCTGAACAACCCCAACGCAACCCCATGTACTACAAACAGCGCTTATGTTGAGCTGAAGGAGTGAACGCGTTTTTTCACCAGCCGGATGTGGCCCCGCACAATCCACCCGCGCCTCGCCCCCGCGGCGACGACCGACGCGCTCCGCGACGGAAATCCTCGACGGAAAATCACGACGTGTGCGCGGTCCTCTGCGTATCGTCACGCCCGTCGCTCACTGAAACGAATCGTTGGTGAAGGTTGGGCAGCGTCCCGAGTCTAGGTCGATGCCTTCTCGGCAGGAACGTCGCAAAGCGGAGCGGGTTGCCGCCAAGCGCGCGCCAGGTCAGGTCGGAGCCGCGGGAGCCGGGGGAGCCGGGGCAGCCGGGGAAGCCGGGGGAGCCGGGGGAGCCGAGGGAGCTGCGGCCGCGCTCGCGAACTTACACGTGAACGTGAACCCGGGTGGCGACTGGACCGATACACGGCGGAACCTGAAGGTCAGGAACACACAAAGGACTTGAGCGCGGTCGTGCGATACTTCCAGTTATTTGAGTGCTCTGTTACATGTCAACACATCCTACACCCGGTTGAGCCCAATCATGCGGGAGCACAGACATTACCATTCGGCCGTGCCACACCTCTCCTTGTGCCCACCTGTTTTCCAGTCGGCTTTCTGACACGCGGCGCCGCAGTACCGGGCGGACTTGCACTGCGGGCACACCTTGAAGTCATTCAGATGACCCACCACCTCGCAACCCTCGTTGCGGCAATACGCGGCCCCCTCTACCGCTCTTCTACGAAGCACATCGAGTTCGTCCGAGAAGATTATGTTGACCTGTCACGCACCACTTCCGCAGCCAATGCGCCACGCTGGTCAAGACTTCCGGGGGGATGTCGTGGCCCTCTACGACCCCAGCCGTCGAGGCGACCCCGGCGTTCTCCCCCACTTGCCCAATCTCGCGGGCGTAGGGTTGATCTAAGTACATGAGTTGGGCGAGTTTCCAACACGCATCGGTCTGCCCATTATCGGCGGCCTTTCGCATCCAACGCACCGCCCGCCGCTTGCTCCGCGTGACGCCGCGGCCTAGGGCCCGGTAGATCTCACTCGCCGCGTCACGTGTTGCCACTTATCTCAAGAAACGAGGGACTAAGATGTGGCGGTCGACGTGGCAGGCTTTGTTTGCCAAGGCCCCTACCGCGACCGACAGAATACATAGCTGATAGATTATTCGCCGAGTCCGCGTCTCCAGCGTCGGCCGCGCGCCTGTACCAGCCCGCCGCCGCTGGGTAGTCCGCGACGCTCTGCACGTCGAGACAGTGACCGAGCATATGCATCGCTTGCGGCAACCTGGCCTCGGCGCCCTTGGTGAACCACTCCACGGTAAGGATAAAATCCTTCCTCTTCAAGTGAAGCCATCCCAACGCGTGCATAGCGTACGCGTGCCCTTGCCCTGCCGCCCGCTCCAAAAGCGCGATGCCCTCCTCCGCTTCGGGTTGGCACCCGCAAGTAAATATTGTTGTCGTCCTCCCGTGACCGCATCGACGCGCCTCTGTCCGGTGAGACACTCGAAACCTCTAGGTGGAAAGTAGGGTTGGCACAACCGCACATAGATCCTTTGGTCGTCAGGCGACCGCGTCGACGCGTTGCAGTTTGGTGAGCGACAGGGAACCGGGCGGTGTGCCGTGCTAACCCTACATCCGCGTTTGGCGATGTGCTAGCCGCGCCCGGGGGTGTCCCCGTAAGCCCATTCGCCTCACTCGTTAGCTGGAAGCCCCAGCTCCACTGCGCCTCTCCGTCGCCAGGGGCTTACACTCGTCCACTTCTCAGCTCAACTTGAGCCGTGTCCGACGCAAGAAAACACCCTACACACTCTAAACACCCCGTAGCCACGTCTGCCACATCATCCGCCATCTTAGTTCCTCGTTTCTTGAGCTCGTTTCTTGAGTTAAGTGGCAACACGTGACGTGGAGCAATATCTGCCGGGCCCTATACCGCGGCGTCACGCGGAGCAAGCAGCGGGCGGTGCAGTGGATGCGCAAGGCCGCTGAGAACGGCCACACCGACTCGTGCTTGTTACTCGCCCAACTCATGTACATAGATCAGCCTTACGCCCGCGAGGTTGGGCGCGTGGGGGGGGCTGTTGGGGTCACCACGTCAGCTGGGGTTACAGAGGGTCATGACATTCCCCCAGACGTCCTGACCAGCGTGGCACACTGGTTGCAAGAGGGGGAGCATAATACAATCGACAACCTCGATGAATTTCGTACATTGGCGGTTAGGCGTACGTAGGACGTGTTGACATGTAAACAGAGCACTTGTATAATTGGAACACGACCACGGCACAGCGACACAGCTGTCGACCAGTAACGTCTCCGCTTCTAAGCTCAGCAGGACGTAGGACGTGTTGACATGTCAACATAGCAGTGGAATAACTGGAAGTATATGACATGACCGTGTTCATGTCCGTGTTTATTGGCCGCGTTCTCGTCCCCTATCTGTCGACGACCTTCAGGATCCGCCGCGTCTCGACGTACCCGTACTTCGTTTCCGCTATGCCTTTATCAGCTCGCACCATAGTCTGAGCATTAACGAAACGGCGGCAGGCGCCGAATCTCACACTCAGCTCATACACACACTATATCCTACCACTTCAACTGATCAGCACCGTAAAAGCTATCTAACCTTCTAAAAGCAGCAAGCTAAACGCCGTTCAATCCACGGTTGATAGGCAACCTTGGACGCTTTCAACCCTCCAGCGCCAACAAGATGCCAATCGCCGCGAGGTTCATTGCTCCGGTGACTCCAGGATGCCGTTCGCCGCGAGGGTGCGCGCCTCCAACACCTCCAGGATGCCAATCGTCATTCCTCCGGTGCCTCCAGGATGCCAATCGCCTTGAGGGTGCGCGCCAGCACGTCGCGGGTGCACAGCGCCATCCGCCGCCTCACGCGCCCCGCAACCGACGTCTCCGGCGCCCCCCGCCCGCAGCCGCGGCGTTCGCCCGAACTACCTCCGACTATTGATCCGAACAACCCGCTCACGCCGCCCCCCCCGCCGCCGCCACCCCCGCCGCCACTGCCATCCCCCCCCCCGCCGCCGCCGCCGCCGCCGCCGCCGTGGTTCTTTCGGGCAACCGCCGTGGCGGCAGCGGCGAGCCCAATCGCCCCGTCCGCCGTATCCCTCGGCTCCCACTGCTCGCGCGCCTCGCACACGCGGCTGGTGCATTCCTCCAGCCACACGCCAAGCTCCGCGTCCCTCAGGGCCTAACTCCCGTCCACTTCTCAGCTTAGCCACAACCGTTTTTGTTACCGAAACCACTGGATGTATTGGACATATCCCACAAAAAGTGCTCACGTCAGGCCGTAGTTGATGGACGAATGTTTTACCCTGCCGTCCGTTGCATCCATCGCCGCTAACCCCGCCTCCATCCAATCTTCCTCCGCTCCTGACGCAGTCGCCTCCTCCTCGTCCAGCGCCTCCTTCTCCTCCGCCTCGGGTGGCAGCCGGGAGAGGACGCGCAGCCGATTGAGCGTGGATATGGCGTCGGTCAGATGCCGTCACCAGCGAGGGCCTCACACCAATCAACCCAAATCATCTGAAACGTGGACACACCAATCAACCCAAATCAGCCAATCTGGACACACCAATGATTCCAGATCAGCCAATCTGGACAAGTCAATCTACCCAGATGAGCCGACCTGGACACATCAATCAACCCAAGCCCCTGCCGCCAGCGGTGCGGTGGCTCCAGCACGCACTCGTGCGCACGGGGGGCGAAGGAGAGCAACGCCAACGCCACCGCCGCGGCGCCCTCGCAGCGCGCGGCCTCAGGGTCCTGGTCGGCCCAGTCGGTGCTCGACGCCACCGGGTACATGCGTTGCAGACGGTCGAGGGTGCTCGCCGGCATTGTTTCCTCGTCGCCGTCGTCGTCCCCGTCGCCGCCGCCGTCGACAAAGGGCTTACACTCGTCCACTTTACAGCTTAACGTAAGCACTTTTCGCGGGATACGTTGGGTCAGTTGGGCGGGTTCAGCGACAAGACAGCTCAGGTTGAGGTGAAAAGTGGCGGGTGTAAGCCCCCGCTGTCTCGCCCGAAGCCCGGAGTGGCGGCGGCGACAGCGTGCGCCACGCTGTCCGATCACCAGGGGCTTACACTCGTCCACACCTCAGCTCAACGTGAGCACCTTTTGTGGAATGCGTTGAGTGGCTTCAGTGGATACCAGTGACAACAACGGCTCAGGTTGAGCAGAGAAGTGCACGAGTGTAAGACCCTGCTGGTTGGGTTCGGTGGTGGGTAGCAGGGGCGTACACATGTCCACTTTTTTGGATGAACATAAGCACCTTGTGTGATATACGCCGGGTGGTTTCAATGTTTCAGTGACAAGAACGGCTTAGTATGAGATGAGAAGTGGACAGGTGGAAGACCCTGCCATGCACTTGCACCCACCCACCACCAGTGACCCCGCCGACCGCCACCCCGACCCCGACCGGCACTCCGCGCCCCTCCCACCGCTGCCTGGCTCCCTCACCAGCGCCGGCCACGCATTGCCCGCCCGACCTTCCGCCGCGAATTCCTCCACCCCCCCTCCGTTGGTGTCTGCCATGCCCGTGCCTCCTTGCGCGGCCACCAACACAGCCCGCACCGCCAGCCCCCACGCCCGCACCCGCGGCGGCGGTGGTGGTGCGCGTTGATCCCGCCCCGTGCCGGCGTGTGCTGCGTCCGCGTCGACGTCGTGTAGTGCATGCAGCGCTGCGCCGACGAGCTGGGCACGGAGGCACGACCACGGGGTCCGAGGCTGCGGCGCGCGCACCACGACGGTGCCGGCGGTGACGGCAGTAACGGCGGTTGGGGTTGAGGTCGAGGGTGTTGCGGTAGTTGAGGTTGATGAGGCTGTTGCGGTTGTTCTAGTGGTTGTGGATGTTGTGGATGTGAAGGGGGCATTGGGGTCGTAGATGGTGGTGGTGGGGGAATTCTCGGCGGCGAGGAGTGCGGCGGCCACGATGAGGCGCGGCGCTAAGCGAAGGCGGATGCAACCCTTCTCGGGCCGGACAGATTCCACGGCGGCGGCAACGCGGTGCCACCGGCGGCGCAGGCGGATGGTATCTCCATCCCCGTCCCCAACCCCCGCCCCGCCGCTGCCGCCGCGAGCGTCTCCCGGCTCCGCCACCCTGATGCGCGCTCGCGCCTGCTCCACGCGTTCCTCTAGCAGCTCCGCGAGCCGATTCCCTGCGCTCTCCAAGTCCTCCACCGCGCTCATCGCGCGCCCCGCCGCCGCCTCCGCCATCGCCAGCGTGGCACTCGGTGTCTCGCCGCCTAAACTCAGAAGCCAGAAGTCCTCCGGGCTCTGCTCCCGGACCCCGCCGCCGCCTCCATCACCGCCACGGCGCTCGTGCGCTGGCTGCCACGGCTCGCCCGTACCTTGAGCCACCTGCTCCCGTCCGCCGTCCGCGTCCGCCTCGTCGTCAGCAGCGAGGACCTCGGCAGTCGCCAGCGCGGCTCTGAGAGGGTGCAACGAGATTCGGAGGTGGAACCGGGAGCCGTGCTCGAACCGCACGAGCGAGACGACGCTTTGCCATGGGACGCGCAGCAAGTCAGCCACCCATCGCGCCACCGTCGCGCGGAGAACACCATCGCCGCTTCCGCCCCCTGCCCCCGCCCCCGCCGTGCCGCGTAGCCCCCCTTGCTCCAACAACCCACCCACCACTCGGGTGCCCACCTCGAACGGGGTCAAGTACCAGATACCGCTCGCCACGTCAAACGACGTCACAGAAATCTCATGAGGCTGTGACGCAGTGGAGTGGATGAGTGTGGGAGACCCCACAGCACCACGGAGAGTGTCCCGGGAGGGATCCAGGTGATGGAAGGAACTCCCTTCAGCAGAGGAAACCGGGGAGGTGAAGGGGCTCGAGGGGGCAGCACCGCACATCCAAACGTCCGAACCTTGGAACTCGGTTGTGCCGTTCCTCAGGGTGCCCACCCCACCTCGTCATAAACGTGCCCATGTTTTTCGCGCCACAGCCGCTCGTCCGACGCTGCCTCGAGTAAGGTGCGGCTGACCTGGCTCACGACGCAGAGAGAGGAGCGGGGCAGGCGCGCCAGCAGCGCCACCAGGTGCTCATACGGCAGCTCCTCCATGTGGCCGCACGCTCGGTGACGTGTTGTGTGCGTGTGGCTCTCCGTGGGCCAAACAGAATGTCGCGAATAAAATAACGCCGTGCCGGGCTCTACTAGTCTGGACTAGTCTACAGGGTGGTGAGGTTCTCTGCTCTGCTACGTGGGTGCCCGCCTAGGGTCGGAGCAAGAGGCTGCTCCTCCACACCCTTGGCGCCCCCCGCACGTAGTGACGCCTGGATGTGTCCTCACAGTGTCAGCTGTCATTTTTCAACCAGTGGAGTTTCGATACCAGCGACCGGCCAGTCATTTTCTGTTCTTCCGAGTCCACAGTGGCGTCACTACCCGCGCGCGTTACCAGCTACCAGCTACCAGCGCTACCAACTACGCAGGGTTGCCGAGCCAATAGCACTTCGCGGGCGAGGACGACGTCGCTGTCAAGACCTGGCTGCTCATCCCTGGGAACTGAGCGTCTCGCCGAGTGAAATTGCCCGCCAGCTGTTGAGGGGTTTTAGGGTTGGATTCAAAGTAGGATCGAATCTAGAGGGCTCCGCTCGCTCGGTCTTGGGTGGACTCTCCTGCGCAGCGGGAACACGTGGCACCACTTCTGCGTGGCACCGCTTGGGTTATGGCGGGACGCTCCTCCAACGCCGCGGGGCGGTACAACCTGCGGCCCCGGGGGCGCGATCGCGGCCATGGAGGCCTCCGCGGGGCCGCCGCCCTCTCCGACTCGCCGCTCCTGGGGCCGCTGCGGGAGGAGTGGTCCCACGTGTTCGACGCGAAGGTGCTGCCGCTGCTGGACCCCACCACGCGCGCGCTGTTCGGGCGGAGCGGTCAGGCGTGCCGCGACGCGGTGCTTCGGTGCCCCGAGCTCCCTTGCGCGGGTCGGACCGTTGGGATGAAGCTCTTGGTCGAGGAGTCTATCGGGTCCGTCCAGATGCTGGCTTGGGCCCGGGAGAACGGGTGCCCTTGGACGGCGAGGGTGTGCATGGTCGCCGCGCGGGACGGGCAGCTGGAGGTGCTGCAGTGGGCGCGGACGCACGACTGTCCGTGGGACGAGGACACATGTGCAGGCGCGGCTTCTCACGGGCGCTTGGAGGCGTTGCAGTGGGCGCGGGAGCACGGCTGCCCTTGGGATATGGGGACGTGTGCACCGGGCGCTGGGGGCGGTCACCTGGAGGTGCTGCAGTGGGCGCGAGAGCGCTGCTGCGGGTGGGACGAGTGGACATGTGCACGCGCCGCTATGGGCGGGCACCTGGAGGTGTTGCGGTGGGCACGGGAGCATGGCTGCGAGTGGGATGAGGATACTTGTTGGTACGCCGCTAAAAAAGGGCACCTGGATGTGCTGAAATGGGCGCGGGAGCACGGCTGCCCTTGGGATATGGGGACGTGTGCACAGGCCGCTGGGGGTGGTCACCTGGAGGTGCTGCAGTGGGCGCGGGAGCACCACTGCGAGTGGGATGAATGGACGTGTGCATTCGCCGCTATGGGAGGGCACCTGGAGGTGTTACAGTGGGCATGGGAGCACGGCTGTGATTGGAACGAAGAGACGTGCAACAACGCCGCTTTGGGCGGGCACCTTGCGGTATTACAGTGGGCGCGGGAGCACGAATGCGAGTGGGGTGAAAGGACGTGTGCACTCGCCGCTAAGGGTGGGTTCCTTCTGGTGTTACAGTGGGCGCGGGAGCACGGCTGCGAGTGGGACGAGACTGTGTTTGAGTGGGCCGCTATGGACGGGCACATAGATGTTATGAGTTGGGCGCGGGCGCACGACTGCCCATGGGATGAATCGGCATGCGGAGCCGCCGCTGCCGGTCGGCAACTGGAGGCATTGATATCGCTGCAGGAGAACGGCTGCCCGTGGGATGTATATACCGTTGAGGAGGCCACCGGGGCCGGACACCAGGACGTGCTCCAGTGGGCCCTCGACAACGGCTGCCCCTCCTCGTGATCCAGAACCACTCAGGGTAGAGACGTTTGCATGCTCGAGGGTGCGAGAGCGAGAAACAAAGGGAGAAGACGGAGGCTCACGGGGGTTCGGGTTTGAACGAGAGTGACACGAGAGAGGCTCGGAGGGGGTGCTTTGCATGATGGAATGATATAGACACACGAGGAAGGTTCGGAGGGACGGGTGAACGAGCGAGAATGAGCGAGACACACAAGAAGGCCCGGAGAATTTCGATCCGACGTGCGAGAATGAGCGAGCGAGACGGGGGAGGCCGGGAGGGTTGGGTTTGAATGCGAGAATGAACGCTTTGAATGCAAGAATCACAAAGACCCGTGAGGATCGGCGATGGAATGGGGGAGTCTAAGTTTTGAATCCGAGCAACTCTTGATTCTAATCCGACTCCATGCTATGCTAGCGTTGCTGCTCCAGTCTAGTTTTGATGCGGCGCTCCACGCCACTCTTGAGCTGGCACCTGGCGCAAAAGACGACGTCCACCAAATTACGCCACGCGCGCCACGGCCCACCGTCGACCAGCCGTCCGCACCCGCATAGTGCTCTCCATGCAGCGGCGCGAGCGGCGGCCTTGCGCGTGGCAGCGCTCGTCGCAGCCCCGCCACTTGCGCCGCCACTAACCCAGCCTATACTAACTCCACCACCACCCCCGCCTAGGCCTCCACCTCCGCCGCCACCTCCGCCGCCGCCGTCCACACCGGAAGAGTCAGGGACCGCGGCGACCCCAATTCCGCCTTCCGCCCCACCCCCGTCTCGCCCCCGAACCCCGCCGTCTACGCCTTCGCCTCCGCCACCACCGCCGGCTCGGCCTCCGACACCGTATCTACCTCCAACTCCTCCTCTGGCACGGCGGCCGCTGCCGGCACCGCCACCGCTGCCTCCCCCACTACCCCGCACCAACTCTTTTGTCGTGACATCACAGAGAAAGATCCAGCAGTGCGACACCGCGAAGCAGGAGAGGCAGCTGGGGTAGCCGTAGAGAAAGGCGCAGGCGATGAGGAGGTAGCCTGGCGCCAGGGACTTACACTCGTCTACTTTCAGCTCAATCTCAGCCGATTTTGTCACCGCGATTCAGAGACTGACGCCATCCAGCTTATCCCACAAAATAAATCCTTCTGCTGTAATTGTTGTGTACGATTTAGCTGGTTAACAAAAAATGTCCACTTTTTGCTCAATCTGCAGAACGCCACCCAGCGCATCCCACCCTAAAAATCTTAACTGGTACGTTGAGCTGGAAAGTGAAGGAGTGCTTCTTCCCTGCCCTGTGCTCCAGTCCACGAAGCCCTGTCCATCGGCCACCCGATGCGCTGGAAGTGCAGTATTGTGGCGGTGAAGAGAGTCAGCGCTAGGGCGGAGCCAAAGCACAAAAACAGGACAAAGAAGCGGTTGTTGTACTGCCCGACGCAGTTGCCGACGGCGCCGCAGTGATGGTCGAAGCGGCGTATGCAGTACCCACACTCCGAGCAGTGCGCCGCGCGCGGCGGCCGCCATATCTGACACCAGGGACTTACACTCATCCACGTCTCAGCTCAACGTCAAAACTTTCTGTGGGAAACGTTGGGTGGTGTAACAGGATCGAGGAGGCGTAACAGCGTGTAACAGGATCGATGAGTCATACTTCGTCACAATCTGGACACAAAACATCTCACCGACGAAAGTGGCTGAGGTTGAGCTGAGTAGTGGACGAGAGGAATCCCCTGCCCGGCATGTGCGGCAGTAGCGGTCGCAGTTGGACACATCCCACTCGTTATCGCCGCCCCACGTCGCCCCTCCAGCGCCCCCGCTCTCAACGTCCAGTCCAGCGGCCCCAGCCGCCACCGCTTGGGCGCTCGGCCGCATCCACTGCCCCATGGCGTCCTTCCTGATGCCAAGGACTGATGAATAGTGCTCACCACGTCATAGAATGCCATACAACTGAAGATGAGCTTCTGCATGTCCTCACTGACCGGGCCGCGGGTCGGACTCCGCGTACCGTTTTTGCGACTTTCTTCGTTACGCGAGGTCATGCGCGGCAGATCGCGCATATTCACGCGTAACAAAAACAGTCGCAAACACGTTATGCGGAGTCTGACCCGCGGCCCGGTCGGTGAGGACATGCTGAAGCTCATGAAGAGACGAGGGTTCACAATGCGCATGATGAATTGGCGAGCACTATCCATCAGTCCCTACCGGATGCCGCCAGTACCCCCGCTCTCTGCGCCGCCGCCCCCGTCGACGTACAACTCTCCTCCTCCTCCTCCTGCTGCTACCTGCCTTTCCCTCTCCAGCCTCTCCTTCTCATCCAAGCGCCAGAGGCTTACACTCGTCCACTTTCCAGCTTGACATGAGCACTGCTTGTTGGGTACGTTGGATACTTCGGTCATGTGATTCGTGTTTGCAGGCTTTCATTGACAGACATGGCACGGGTTGAGCTGAGAAGTGGACGAGTGTAAGCCTTTACCAAGCGTGCCACCACCGGGTCCTCGGTGCTGCTCGGCGCGATGATTCCCCGGTTTTAGGGCCGGACAGATAATGCTCGCTTCGTCATGTGATTCCATCAAACTCAAGACATCAGGGTCGACAATGTGACAATGTGAAGGATGACGAGGCAGGCATTATCTGTCAGGCCCTACCGGGTCTAAGCAGTTGGTGAGCAACAGCATGAGTTCGGTAAGGAGGAAGAGTGCAGCCACCGCGAGCAGGAGCGAGGGCGAGGCGTGGATGCCCGGCAGCTAGGGCCTGAAATATATGCCTGCCACGTCATACACCACATTGTAGACCCGTGTTGCTTGAGTTGAATGGAATCATTACATGACATGGGTCGGTAGGGCCTGACACAGTATGCCTGCTGCGTCTTCCTCCACGTTGTAAACCCTGGCTTCTTCGGTTGAATGGAATCACATGGCGTGGCGAGCATCATCTGTCAGGCCCTACCGGCAGTGGCACCGCATAACCCACGGCGGTGATGAAGGCTATCCACACAGCGATGCCCACGGGGGCGCCGTGCCTCTCGCACCACGTCTCAGGGCCTGCCAGGTAATGCCCGCCACGTCACCCAACGCACTTTGAACCCTCGTTTCTTGAGTGAATTGTCATCGTATGACGTGGCGAGCATGCTCGTCACGTCACCCGGCCCACTTTGAGCCCTCGGTTTTTGAGTCAAATGCTAGCCTGTGTCGTGACGAGCACTGTCCAGGCCCTACCACGTCACGCCCTGCTGCGCGCCGGTCGCCCCTGGGGCGTAGGCAGCGGTCACATGGGGGCTCGGTCCCGAGTAGTTTATACCACCGGGATACGCGGACTGGTACTCGCGGAAGCGTCTCTCTCCCTCGTCGTCTCTCGCAATGTTCGCGTGTGCCACGGGCGTCGCGTGCTGCTGTTGCTGTTGCAGGTACGGCGCGCCGGTGCTACCCTCGGTGTAGCGGCGCAAGTTGAACATAAAAGCCAACGTGAAAGCATTTCATCTTATGTTTGCTTCAAGCGCTGACACTAGGTCTACCAGGCGCCATTCAAGACGGGTTCAAATGAAACTCAACCTCGACACCCCTACCTCGGCGTGGGTGCTGCCGGCTTCGCCGCTGCTGCCGCCACTCCCGGCGTTGTTAAAGCCCCCGGCAGCGACCCCGGTGCCGGTGCCGACGCCGTTGCCGCTGGTGGAGGCGAGCATCGGTGTCCGCGCCTCGTCGGGCTTGGCCGCCTGCTGCCGCGCCATCGCCGCAGAGAGCGAGGGTGGCGGTGGGGGGGGCAGGGACGAGGCAAAATGAAACCCTTCGCCCAACGCTGGAGGCGGCAGCGGTGTCGCCGTCGGGGCGGGTGGGTCTGGCGGTGGCGGAGGAGATAGAGCGAACGGCTTCGCGCGGTCGTCTCGCTTCAGGGTTTCTTCTCGCTTTGGGGTTTAGGGTTAGGATAGGATTCGGGGCAGTGACTGTGTACGGCGCACCCGCTGCCACCCGTCGGCGCACGGTCACGGACACGTGCATCCCCGCGCATTTGCGTCGACACCGTCTTTTGACGATGGCACGTGACAGCCTTCGACGTCGCGCCATCTGGCAGAGCGGAGGTGGGGGCGCTGGCAGCGAAGCCCCAGCCCCATCCTCGTCGTTGGAAGTTCTAACAGATGGCACCAACGCCGGGGGGACGCGGGCGCACAGCAAGACAGCTCCAACCACTGACTGCTGCACGACGGTCACCTACGTGCTCCTCGCACTGTGCTTCGTGACGGGGATCCTCGTCGCCGCTACAGGACGCGAATCTCCCCCTTCGACACCGCGCGGGACGCCGACACCCAACACCCCGTGGGATCCCAGCAGCGGTGCGAAGGAAGGTAACAATGCTGGTGCTGGTACGGGAGCGGGAGGGAGCCGTAGCGGCAGCGGAAGCGGCGGTAGCCGGCACGACCCTGCCGACGGCGAGGATAACACGCGCGGTGGCGCCCGCTCGGACTGGCCACAGTACGGGCTGTTGGAGAGCCTGGGAATCATAGCAGTCGATCGGCTGGCCCATGTGAAGGACTATTTGGAGGGGATGGTAGGGCTCTTACAGATAATGCTCGCCACGTCAAGAAATGCAATGTTAACCATCGTTTCTTGTCTTACATGGCATCCTATGTCGTGGAAAAAACTATCCATCAGTCCCTAGGGTATGGTGGAGACGTTGGAGAGGTGCAACAAGTGGTTGGATGAGCGGTTGGAGAGCATGCAGTCGACCGTGGATAGACTCAACGTGGATAGCTTGTTTGGCGGCGGGGGTGGGGGCGGAGGCAGGGGCGGGGGCGGGGGGCGGGCTCGGGGGGGCACAC
>Ga0307488_10002294_pt1 | contig 16197 bp, 16 predicted proteins | sample SB02metaG_FD_202248 | JGI IMG/M metagenome (GOLD analysis project Ga0307488, IMG submission 202248) | Sea-ice brine microbial communities from Beaufort Sea near Barrow, Alaska, United States - SB 0.2 | ecosystem: Environmental > Aquatic > Marine > Coastal | place: USA: Alaska | collected... | reverse complement strand
CCTTTTCCATACACAGGTAGCGGTTTATTATGGACAATATTATTGATAAATAAAGGAATTAATTTCTCCGGAAACTGATACGAACCGTAATTATTAGAACAATTAGAAATTACTATAGGTAATCCGTAGGTATCAGAAAAAGCTCTTACAAAATGATCTGAAGACGCTTTGGAAGCGGAATACGGAGAATGAGGGTCGTAGGCTGTTTGTTCTGTAAAAAATCCTTCTTCACCTAATGAGCCATAAACCTCATCAGTAGACACATGATAAAATAATTTATTTGTAAAATTGGCGTTCCAATATCCTTTTGCAGCTTGCAATAAACTAAGGGTTCCCATTACGTTAGTCTGAGCAAAAGAGAAAGGGTCTTCAATTGATCGGTCTACATGAGATTCTGCCGCTAAGTGAATGACGGAGTCAATCTTATAATCTATAAAAACCTGTTTTACATTTTCAATATCACAAATATCACACTTTATAAATGTGTAGTTTGCTCTGTCTTGGATGTCTTTTAAATTATCTAAATTACCCGCATAGGTTAATACATCCATATTAACAATATGATATTCTGGGTATTTATTTACCAATAATCTTACTAGGTGAGAACCTATAAAACCTGCGCCACCAGTAACTAATACATTTTTCATAAACTAATTTTTTATTTTTTCTATACAATCTTTCAATGAGTCTCTCCAGAAAGGAATTTCAATTTTAAAATCTGTTTTTATTTTAGACTTATTCAACACTGAATAATGAGGTCTTTTCGCCAAAGTAGGATAGTCTTTAGTTTGTATTGGTTTCACCTCACAGTTTTCTCCTCCGAGTTCCATAATCGAAATAGCAAAGTCATACCAAGAAGCCACACCTTCATTAGAGTAATGATATAGGTTTCCATCTTTACTGATTTTTACTGAATTCGCCCCAGTAAGAATCTCTATACAGGTTTTAGCCAAGTCTCTAGCGTAGGTAGGTGTTCCAACTTGATCAAAAATGACTCCCAAGTTTTCTTTCTCGGAACCAAGACGCAACATTGTTTTAACAAAATTATTCCCATAAGAAGAATACAACCATGAAGTTCTAATCACAATCGAATCTATAGCACTATTGATAACAGCAAGCTCCCCTGCTCTTTTAGTCTTGCCATATACGCCAATTGGGCTCACTGGATCTGACTCTTTATAAGGGAAAAAATGATCACCATCAAACACATAATCAGTTGAAATATGAATTAATTTTCCATTTACTTTCTCTAAAGCATTGACAAGGTTTGAAACACCTATTGAATTCACTCTTTCTGCAATTTCGGCGTCCTCTTCTGCTTTGTCAACCGCAGTATAGGCAGCACAATTGATTATCGAATGTATATTATTTTCTTTAATATATTTTTCTAGAATCATCACATTGCAGATATCTAAATCCTTTGAATCTGTAAAAACAAAAGTAAACCCTTTATATGTTGCTGCAATATCTTTTATTTCTGAGCCTAACTGTCCATTACTACCAGTAACTAATATATTCATGTATTTAATAATTAAATGGCGAATCTAAATCTATGAAATTTACTAAATTTTTATCTTTCTCAGATAACTGAACCTCTTCATTACTAAAGCCCCAATCAATATTTAATTCTGTATCATCATATCTAATTCCAGAATCATATTCTGGGGCATAGGTGTTGTCTACTTTGTAGGCAAAAACAGCAGATTCACTTAACACAGCAAAACCGTGTGCAAAACCTCTAGGAACAAATAATTGCCTTTTATTTTCTCCTGACAATTCTACAGCTACATGCTCTCCGTAAGTAGGAGACCCTTTTCTAATGTCCACAGCAACATCCAATACGTTACCTTCAATACATCGAACTAACTTCGCTTGATTAAATGGTGGTTTTTGAAAATGAAGACCACGCAATACTCCCTTAGATGATTTAGATTCATTGTCTTGTACAAATTTAATCGGATATACATTTTCTTCAAATTTCTCTAAATTAAAAGATTCTAAAAAATAACCTCTATTGTCCCCGAAAACTGAAGGCTCTATAATATAAACATCTGATATGTTTGTTTTAATAAACTTCATGTTATTACTTTGCTAATTTTAATAGATACTGCCCATAACCATTTTTCTTTAAGGGCTCTGCTAATTTATTTAACTGCGCTTTGTCTATATATTTCATATTATAGGCTATTTCCTCTAAACATGCCACTTTTAACCCTTGACGTTTTTCTATAGTTTCTATAAACTGCCCAGCTTCCATTAGAGAGTCATGAGTCCCCGTGTCTAACCATGCAAAACCTCTACCTAACAATTCTACCTTTAAGTTTTGTTGTTTTAGGTATTCTTGATTTATGGAGGTAATTTCCAACTCTCCTCTGTGAGATGGTTTTATTTTTTTTGCAATATCTACAACGTCGTTTGTATAAAAATACAATCCAACTACTGCAAAATTAGATTTAGGCTCCGTAGGTTTTTCTTCGATAGAGATTACATTTCCTTTTTTATCATATTCTGCAACCCCATAGCGTTCAGGATCATTTACATAATAGCCAAATACAGTTGATTTACCTTCAGCTACATTATTTCTAGCATTTTGTAAAATTCCTGAAAAACCGTACCCATAAAAAATGTTATCTCCTAATACTAAACACACATCATCAGTTCCAATAAATTCAGCTCCAATAATAAAAGCTTGAGCGAGGCCATCTGGACTAGGTTGTTCTTTATAATGCAAGTTTAATCCAATTTCAGAACCGTCTCCTAATAATTTTTTGAAATTTGGCAAATCCTCAGGAGTGGATATAATTAAAATCTCCTGTATCCCCGCTAACATTAATACTGACAATGGATAATAAATCATAGGCTTATCATACACCGGTAATAGCTGTTTTGATACTCCTTTTGTAATTGGGTACAAACGTGTACCACTACCTCCTGCTAATATGATTCCTTTCATTTAATAATATATTTTAAAATAGCTGACTATATTTTTTACTAATAATACTCCAAGTATACTCTTTCTTTGCAATCATTTTCATGTTTTTGCCAATGATCTTTAATTCTCCTTCAACTAAGGAATTCAGAAGATTAATTAAATCAATACTAGTATGAAAATATTTAGCCTTATTTTGTGTTGTTTCTTTATTATACATAGCAGCAAATGCAAAAATTGGTAATTCTAAATACATGGCTTCAACAAGAGATGGATTAGTACCACCAGCGCTATGCCCATGAATATAGATAAAACAATTACTTCTTATCTGATTCAAAACTTGTTGATCATAAATTGGATCTAATAAAAAAATATTTTTAAACTCTAAATATTTACTTTTTAACTTTTTCCCGTATTCGCTATTGTCCCAATTACCAATTAAAACTATATTTATACTTGGTGTACTTGAAAAAGCTTCTAGTATAATATGAATATTATTTTCAGGCTCTATTCTACAAACTTTAAAGGCATAATTGTTTTTTACGAAAGAATACTTTGCTAAAAATGTTTTATCAAATATTTCTTTCGTTACATGATCGGCACCGTATGCTATTAGGTGGCTATCAACATTATATTCATCTTTAACATAATCCTTAAGAACTTTATTGTCTGTTATAATTACATCGGAATTTCTAACTGCTATGTTCTCTGATAATTTCAAAAACCATTTTGTGAACTTACCCCATTTTGCTCTTTTCCATTCTAAACCATCAATATTTACAATAATTTTTTTTTTTGAAAACAGTTTTATTAAAGGTAAAATAATACAGCCCGAAACACCTAAAATTAAGAGAGTATTTGAGGTCCTTAATGATTGAAAGATAGAAATAATGTCATAGAAAATACTTTGTACACCATTCGCATTTAATCTAATATATTTAAGATATGCACCATTATATTTAGTTTTTTTCTCTTTGTAAGCTCTAGAACTGCAATAGACTGTTATTTGAAAATCATCACTAAGGTTTTTTGTTAAATATTCAACTAAAGTTTCAAACCCCCCGTATTTGGCAGGAATACCTACTGTACCTATTATTGATATTTTTACCATAAAAATTTAATCGTTTTATAAATCATCGTCATTAACTATCTTTAAAATTTCAGCCTCAAAATTTACTGAACTAAAATCCTGAGATCGAGTAAAAGCATTCTGAGATAATTTTTTATAGAGTACAGCATCTTCGAATAACTCAATTATTTTTTTTGAAATACTTTCAATTTCATAAGAAGAAATACAATATCCATCGATTCCATCATTTACGATCTCAGTAGGACCTCCAATAGGTGGGACTATAACTGGTATTCCAAAAGACATCGCTTCTAAAATTGTCATACCAAAAGTTTCAACCCATTTATTAACCCTTGATAAATTAAGCAATAAACTTGATTTTTTGTAAAAAGGAGAAACGTCATTTTGTGAAGGTAATATGATCATATTTAAAGGAATCTTATTATCTTTAATAAATAGATCTACTTCATTTCTAGTTGCATCCAATATCAAAGTATAGTTAATATTTTCATAATCTGCAGTTTCCAAAGCAATTTTTAGAAATTCATAAATTCCTTTATAAGCTTTATAAGAACAAATCATTAATACATTAAAACCAATATCTTTTTTGTTTTGGTACTCCATAGTTTGTTGTGAAAAATAAGAAGGCAATGAATTATATATTATTGTAGACTTTATTTTATTCATTTGCTCTCTAGAAAACAAATCTTTTGAAACGAAGATATTATGGTTAGATGTTAATTTAATTGAACAAATTAAAAAATGTTTTAAAATCAGGGGAGAAACACTTGTTTCATGAATATGATAAATTATTTTTTTTCCCATAAACTTACCAATAATAGATGCTCCAAAAGGCATTATTGTATTGATATAAAAAATAACATCTTGATTTCTATATTTTAGAAGTTTATTAAAAAGAACCAATTGAGAAAGTAAAAATCCTAATAAAGTTCCAATTTTAGTTTTACTCTTTTTATAGTTTATAGAATACCTATTCGCTTTAGTTTCAGATAAAAAACCTGCTGTATTACTACAATACAAATCCACTTCTCTACCATTTTTCATTAAAACATCAATAACCTGTTTCAATACTAGTGGACTACCACTATAATTATTTAATAAATGGATACAAACAACTTTCTTCATAAAACATTATGTTTATTCCTTAAACTAATAATTAAAAAAAGTGAAATTAAAGCAATACTAGACATTGCGTTAAAAATTACATGTCCAGCAATTATTGAATAACTTACTATTATTAACCAAGCTAAGAAAAGAGTGAGGTTGAACTTTTTTAAAATATTAATAAATCCTAAATAAATAAATCCTAAATAAAATATTGTACCTAAAATCCCGTAAGCAAAAAAAAGATCAAAGAGATCACTTTCAAGGGTGTCATATATTAAATTGGAATCTGAAAAATTTCTAAATGAAATAAAGATACCTGATCCAAAAAATACTCTTATTAAATTAAACCCGTCAATATTATAGTGATTAAATGCATCAATGATGTAATTATCTCTATTACTAGCTATAAAAGATATAAATGTAGAACTGCTTTTGTACCGATATAGAATTACATCAAATATTGTAGAAAAAAAAGAGACTATATTCTTTAAATAAAATAAACCAACAATAAAATGAACAAAAATATATACGAGTTTTCTTTTAAAACTTGCGTTATAAAAAAATAATATTAAAATGAAAAAAATGAAAATAATTGAAGCTTTGGTACCCACCAAAATTGTGCTGATAGAAATAAGTATAAAATAAATAAGATTATTTCTTTTAGGAAAAGATTGATAATAGTAGTATGCTATTAAAGCAGATGTACCCAAAAATATAGACAAGCCATTCCCTGATGCAAATAGTCCTTTAGAACCGAAAGTACCTGTAATATAGGTGCTCTTACTTATGCCAATTAAAGTAGATGCCCACAATATGACTGAATAAATAACAGCTGATTTTATATATAACTGAATAAGTTTCATTATCCCGAAGTCACTTACTATATTTTTTAATGAATAAAAAACCAATAAAAAATATATGATTTTATATGAATAAACAGCACCTAAAATAAAACCCTTAGGGTTAAAATGTAAATTAAAACTAATAAATTCAATTATCAAAAAAAACAGACCCAAACCAACTATCTTATAAAAATCTTTAAGATTTAAGAGAGTAAAGCTAAAAGCTGTAATACAAAAACGTAATATTTGACCAGGTGAAAAAAGACTCCCCTCAGGTAAAAAATTATTAAAGATTAGATACCCATTAGCTGCGTCAACAAATGGTGCTAAATAAAAAAGTGCAAAAATAAATTTTTTTTGTTTACTCACTTATTCTGTTTTTCAAGACCTTGGCAGGAACCCCTCCAATAATTGAATTTTCCTTATAAATCTTACCATTTAAAACAGCACCTGCAGCTACTATACAACCATCTCCTAAAATAGTCCCGTCAAGAATAGTTACTTTAGCACCAATCCAACAATTTTTTCCAATTTTAATACCGCGATGATTAACCCCCTGAAGACGGATAGGAATCGCCATATTACTATAATTGTGATTTTCACTATGAACAGAAACATAATTTCCAAAAATGGTGTCATCTCCAATTTCAATACCTCCTGAACACCCTAGAAAAGAATTAGAGCCAATGCCCACATTATTTCCTAAAATTAATCCCTTTCCTAAATGTTTTATAGACCCAGTGCATTCAATCATCACGCGTTTCTGTAGAGAAACATTATTTCCAAATTGTATTCCATTCTTTGATACTGCATCTATATAACAATCTCTATCAATATGAATGTTTTTTCCTAAGAATTTAAAATTCTCTTTTGCACGAAGTACTGTATTTCTTCCCACCAATATGCGGTATTGAGGCTTAAAAAACTTTAAAGAACCTCTCAAATACTTGAATATATTTGTAACCATAACATTAAATAAATAACTCTCAGGAACTTCTTTATCTATCAAAAAGGAAGCCTTTTTGAACTTATTAATTAAGAGCTTAAAAATACTGCTTGCTAATTTCATTAATCTTATTAATTTCTAATTCAACTCTTTCTTCCCAAGACATAATTAAATTTGACTCATTTCTAAAAATCTCTTCTCTTTTACTTCTAATTTTATTTATGTTAACTTTAGATATAAAATCAGCAATATCATTTATCAATTTCATTTCACTTTCATCCTCTTTAAACAAAAAAGTGTTTCTATTATTGTCGTTATTTATTATACTTAAAAGGTTTACATCCTCTATGGAAATTATAGGTACATTTAAATATACGGCTTCTAATAAAGGATTAGTTACGTTAGTGCTTTTATATAATGATATTAAAAAATCTGCTTCATTTAGAATATCTGGAACCTTCTGATATTCTACTGAGCCATTTAACTTAACAAACTCATTTAAATCATATTTATCAATTAAGTTAATTAATACATTTTTTTCAGTTTCATTTCCGAAGCCATAGATATTTAAAAAAATATTATCATAATTACGATTATTGACAAACTCGTTAATTAATTCTATTGTTAAATAGACTCTTTTCCATCCTATTAATCTAGAAATGGTAGTTAGTTTTATCGTTAGATCTTTTTTAAAAGGAGAATAGACTAATTTATTTTTGGATTCAATCATAAATTTTGAAATTCCATTTGTTAAAAAAATCTGTTGTTCTTTTTTTACTTTAAAAAAATCTAAAACAATATCTCCAAATGTGCCATCGTTTGTCATCGTAATAACATCAAATTCCTTTAATTTCATATAAGCCTCTACATCCAGTGAAATACTTTTAGAGTTTACATTGCCAGAATTAATATAACCATATAAAACTGTTCCTTGCATTTTTGCAATTAAAACAGCTTTTTTAAATATGTGTTTTAAAAAAACTGAGGCAGTAACACCACCTATTTCATATGCGCAAATCAAATCAGGTGACTTAATTTTCCTAATCGATAACAAATAAAGAGAATAAATAATTTGCAATAAATACGATAACTTAAATGACATTAAATTCCAAAATGAATAGTTCAGATTGATTAATGTTGTATCTAATTTTGTAACAATCTCACTGTTTTTATTTCTTTTAACAAGCTTGAATAAAAATCTTATGATTAAATGAAAAAATTGAGGAGTTCTAAAAAAATAAACATTTTTAGGAAAATTCTTTCTTGCATTATTAAAGTCTACATAATATGCTTCATCTTGAGATGAGGAGGTAATTATATAAATATTATAATATTTAGAGTATCCTTTAATAGTCTCAGACATAGATTGGTTTCCAACTCTATTAACAAATAATGTAGTAAAAACAATCATATTTTTCATAACAGTAGAGTATTTATGATTTTTTGACTTGCTTTACCTCCACCATATAATTCAACAGTGAAATTTTCATTAAACTTAAAACTTCTATAAGCTTCGATGATAAGTTTTTTATCAGCTCCAACTAATACATTAAATTTATTATTTACTAATTCAATCCATTCAGTTTCGTCTCTTAAGGTAATGCATGGTTTTTCAAAGAAATAAGCTTCCTTTTGAAGACCTCCACTATCAGTCATAACAAGAGTAGAATTTTTTATTAACCAAACCATTTCTAAGTAACCAACAGGGTCTAAAAAAGTAATATTATTGGTTTTAATTTTATTTTTTAAAATTATTTTTTTAGTTCTCGGATGAATTGGTATCACAACTTTTTTCTCTGATGCAATAAGTACTAAAGCCTCAAATATTGAAGTTAAGCGTTTTACATCATTTGTATTTTCTGCTCTGTGAATTGTAGCTAATATAAACTCTTCATTAAAATCATCAACAGGTCTTTTTGCTAACTTACTATAATAGAGCGCTCCATCTTGCATAACATCACCAACGTTATACATCAATTGCAAACCATTAATAATTTTATTAGGAAAACCCTCTTTATTTAGATTTTTTAAAGCAATGCTTGAAGGGCAAAATAAAATAGTACTTAGCCTATCTGTTATTATTCTATTTATTTCTTCAGGCATTTTCATATTAAAACTTCTCAAACCAGCCTCTATATGGGCAATTTTAATATTTAATTTAGAAGCTGCTAAAGCCCCCGATAAAGTAGAATTGGTATCACCATACAGAAGAACCCAATCCGGATTTTCTTGTTTTAAAATTACTTCTAACTTTTCTAACATTTGACCAGTCATAGCTCCATGATCTTTTCCATTAATATTCAAATTATATTTAGGAACAGGAATGTTCATTTCTTTAAAAAAAACATCACTCATATTTATATCAAAGTGCTGTCCTGTATGAATAATAATTTCTTCAATATTATTATGCTTTTGAATTTCCCTACTTAACGTACCTGCTTTTATGAACTGTGGTCTAGCACCAACAATAGTAACTACTTTCATTATCTTTTTATTATTTTTCATCAACAACTTAACTTTTACAAAAAAATGTTGTTAGTAAATTGCAGATATAGTCAATTTGATCATCACTAATACCAAAATAAATAGGAAGCCTAATTAATCTTTCGCTATCTTTTGTTGTAAATTGGTCTTCACCTGCAAACTTTCCAAACTTCATACCAGCAATTGAAGTATGCAAGGGAACATAATGAAAGACTGCTAAAACTTCATTCTCTTTTAAAAATTTTAACAGACCTGTTCTTTGTTTTAAATCTTTCACTTTTATATAATACATATGTCCATTTTGAATACATTCACTGGGGATAATAGGAAGCTCTATAAGTTTTCTATTTTTTAAATCTTGAAACCTTTCATTATATTTATTCCATGTATTTAATCTATTTTCATTGATTTCGTCTGCACGTTGTATTTGCCCCCACAGGTAGGCAGCACTAACATCATTCATTAAATAGCTACTTCCAATATCAACCCACGAGTACTTATCTACCATTCCTCTGAAAAAAGAGCTTCTATTGGTTCCTTTTTCTCTAATTATTTCTGCTCTTTCAGCAAACTTTTCGTTGTTTATTGTTAAAAGGCCACCTTCTCCTGCACTTGTATAATTTTTAGTTTCATGAAAACTAAAAGTACCAATATCTCCAATTGTTCCCAAAGGTTTTCCTTCATATGTGCTCATCATTCCTTGTGCTGCATCTTCGACAACAAATAAATTGTATTTATTAGCAAGCTTCATGATGTAATTCATTTCGCAAGCTACACCTGCATAATGAACTGGAACAATCACTTTAGTTTTTTTAGTTATAGCTTGTTCTATCTTTTTTTCATCGATATTCATGGTGTCTTCCCTAATATCAACAAATACAATCTTAGCTCCTCTTAATACAAATGCATTGGCCGTAGAAACAAAAGTATAAGAAGACATAATAATTTCATCTCCTTCCTTTATATCTAGTAAAATTGCAGCCATCTCTAGTGCATGCGTGCATGAAGTTGTTAAAAGTGCTTTTTTACAGCCCAATTTTTGTTCAAACCAAGTGTGACACTTTTTGGTAAAATCTCCGTCTCCTGAAATTTTTGAGCTTTTTAACGACTCTAAAATGTAACTCTCCTCGACCTCAGTTGAGGAGGGAATATTAAATAATATCATATTTTTTCGTTCTTATATTTTATGTTAATTTGGATCTTATTAAATATTTTTAAGAAATTTTATCTTCAAAATTAAATATTCATTATAAGATTTAATCTTAAACCAAGAATAACAATTATTCTTTAGTCAATATGTAAAATTTTTTCATGAAACCGCAAGATTCAAATAACTTGATACTTGCTTCATTTTTAATCTTTATTTTTGCAAATGCATTTGGCCAAATATCAATACATTCATTGATCATCATCTTAGCCATTCCTCTCCCTTGAAAAGCAGGATGTGTACATATTCGAATATCATTTTCTATTACACCAATATAACCTGCAAATTTTCCATGAAATAAAGCTACTCGATAATTACCTGAGTTTACTTTCATATACTTTATTTGCATTTCTTTAGTAATATACTCTGATTTTATAAAACCAGGCAATACTCTTTCGTCATTTCGGAGCACTCTGATTGATTCCCAATATTTTTCAATGCATTCAACTACTTCCATTTGTATGTCAGACAATTATTGTTTTTTTAAAATTAATTTTTTTACTTTAAAATTATTCATTTTATGAATAAATTCTTATACTAATATTATTTAATATATTTTTTTTACTATTCTGAGTATAACCCATGTAATTGGCATAATAAATTTTGTTCAGAAAAATATTTTTTAATTATCTTAATATTGTTTAACTGAATTACTTTGTCGAGTGGTTTGATATCAAATTCATGATTAGCAAAAACCTTAATTCCCAATTGTCTAAAAAGTATCCATGGAGTAGTTTCTTTAGATAAATAAACTTTTTTTCCAAGTCCTAGCAAAGTAATAATATTCCCCATCCCTTCTTGTCTTCTATGATTAAAGATTGCGATGTCAACACTCCCTAAGAAATTTAAATAGTCAGTTAAAGGCATAAATGTTTGAATGGGAATCATTTTGTCTTTAAATATTATTTTACCTTTTTTAATAACTTCTTTAGCATAATCCATATCCCCATATGCTAAAGAAACAAATAATTTAATATTATCATCTTTTATTTTTTTTAATTTATTGAATAAGTCTATATGATTATTGGTTTTTGAGGCAGAATTACCTGCTAAAATAATAGTATTTGACTTATATTTCTCTTTAGGTTTAAATTCATGATATACATTGCTAGTATACATTATACACTCCATGTATTGGGCTTTGGTTTTAAAATGCTTTTTTGCAAGATCATAATCTCCTTTTATATAGGTTACAATATAACCAAGGTTTTTTATTACTTTACTTTTTATAAAATAATTGAATGAATTTATTTTTTTTTCTTCAGTTGGTAATGATTTATATAAATCTGCCCCCCATAAAAACCAATAGCACTTTTTTAAAAGGAATGGGTTAAAGAATAATAAAAGAATAAAATATTTTTCATGTAACCCGTGTAATAGTATTTTTTCAGATTTATATAAGAGCACAATTATTTTAATAAATCCGTTTATTGATTTAATATTCGATTTAACGATATTTTCATGATTAAGATATGTGTATTTATTAAAATAGTTTAAATAGATATGATTATGATTATCAAAATTTTTAGAAGAAAAATCAACAAAATTATTTGTAATATTACTATCACAGAGTATATGTACAATTTTATTCATGAATTTTTAATTTATTTGAATATAATATGACTAATAAAATAAAGGTAGCAGATATACATGCCAAAGAAATAGAAAGTAGATTTAATACATATAAAAAATCTGATGTTTTAAAAATATAAAGAATAGCTAACGGAACAAGCATGTATACAAATGAAATTGCTAACATTACTTCTTGTTTATTTATCACAAGAAAAAATGTGGAAATTGGAGAAGCTATAAAGTTTACAAACAACCAAGGAGCTAAAATTTGAACAATAACACCAGAAATTCTCCAATCTTCCCCAAAAACAATTGAAAAAATAAAAGGAGATAAAAAATACAATCCTAGAAATGGAATAATGCCAATTAAAAAACATTTTTTAATAGTAGAAGCACACAGGTTGAACAATTCATGTTTACCACAAGTAGCCATTTCTTTATAAACTACTTGAGAAATTGAGGTTCCTATTACATTCATTGGTAGTTGAACAATTCTTAGGGCTAAAGAGTATGAACCTAACAATGATGTAGAAAAAAACTTAGATATCAAAATATTAATTCCTGAAATCCTAAGAGCATCAACAAAAGCATTAGGCATATTCAAAAGAGGCATTTTTTTATAAATTTTAGATAAAGCTGCTATCTTTAGCCAATTTGTTTTTCTGAAAATATTACCATTAATATTAAAAAAAAATTTTATCAATAGTAGAGTAGCTATAAGTTGAGAAAACAGATTACTTATGATTAGACCATTAATTCCTTTAAAAAATATACCTATCGATAAATTTGAAGATGCACTCGATGAACTTTGAATAATCTTATTTTTAGAAACTAATTTATAATTTTCACTTCTCAAATACCAATAATTTAAAATTTGGAAAGTTCCTAAAATAAATAATGAAAAAGGAACAAGGTATAACCAGTATTTAATTTGATTATTTCCTAATAACTTTGCGATTTCTGAACTAAAAAAAATAACTGCTAAAAAAGTAATAATAGTTAGAATAATATTTATATACATTGATAGTAGTAACAATTGAATAGCATCAATATCTTTTTTTGGTAACATTATAGCTAATTCATACCTACCTGAAATAATCATAGCTAGTAAACTAACTACACTCATATAAAGCGCAAAAAGCCCGAAATCATCTGGAGAATAAATCCTTGTTAGTATGGGACTTATTAAGATAGGTATTGCTTGTGCAATGGATGTTCCTGTAGTTAATGTTAATATGCTTTGAGCAAATTTTGAAATTTTCAACTTCTTTAAAAATATTATTTTATAGATTCTTCATTAACCATTTGATTTATTTTATTACCTTTTTGCAAAAAGGATGGTATTCTCCTTTTAACCCTATTGGATCTGAATTTCGAATTGTAGAAACGGTATTAATAGAGCCATATGCTTCATCCAAACCAAAACCGTTGCCCTTTAATATTTCTTCATAACTTCTGGTATGTAAATCTGTAAAACCACCACTAAACTCAATTTCTTTACCATCTACAGTAATTGATCTATAGGTAGTTAAACCTCTTGATTTTACATCTTCAGGAATATAATCAATATTAACAGAAAGAAACCATCTTACGTTTGCATTTTTTAATTTAAACCCACCTGCATTAGCATCGGCTTGTTTTAAATGCACAATATTTTCTTGTACTTCCCCAAAAATCCAACATAACATGTCGTAAAAATGAACACCAATGTTTGAAGCAATTCCGCCTGATTTAGACTCATCTCCTTTCCAAGATACAAAATACCACTTACCTCGAGAGGTTAAATAGGTCAAGTCTATATCATATACTTTACTAGGATTCTCTTTTAGTTCTTTTGCTACTTTTTCTTTAAGTGCAATGATTGCAGGATGCAATCTTAATTGTAAAATATTATAGACCTTTTGACCCGTTTCTTTTTCTAAAACCTTTAATTGATCAATGTTCCAAGGGTTTAAAACTAATGGTTTTTCTGAAATAGCATCTGCACCATTTTTTAAAGCAAAACGAATATGTGAATCATGCAGGTAGTTAGGAGAACAAATAGAAACAAAATCAATTCTTTTCCCACTATCTCTGTGCCATTTATCTACAAAACGATCAAAACGTTCAAACTCAGTAAAAAAACTAGCATTAGGAAAATTACTATCCATAATACCTATACCATCATACGGGTCTAGTGCAGCAACTAAATTGTTACCTGTTTCTTTAATAGCTTTCATGTGTCTTGGTGCTATGTAACCCGCAGCACCAATAAGAGCAAAATTTTTATTCATCTATTTTATGTACTAAATTATTAATTAACTTATATTTTAAACCCGTATTATCACAAATTGCTATTCCTGTACTATTAAAATCTAAACGCTCTCCAAATTCACTCATCCAACCAATATTTCTAGATGGATTCCCCACCATTAAAGCATAGTCAGGTACTTCTTTTGTGACTACTGCTCCAGCCCCAATAAATGCATATTTCCCAATATTATTACCACATACAATCGTTGCATTAGCACCAATAGATGCCCCCTTTTTAACAACAGTCTTCATGTATTCCTCTTTTCGAATAATGCCACTTCGTGGGTTTATTACGTTGGTAAAAACCATAGAGGGGCCCAAGAATACATCATCTTCACAAACCACACCGGTATAGACCGATACGTTGTTCTGAATTTTTACATTATTCCCTAACTGAACATCAGGTGACACAACAACATTTTGACCAATATTACAATTTTCTCCAATTATTGAGTTTTTCATAACATGAGAAAAGTGCCATATCTTGGTTCCCTTTCCTATTTGACAGGGCTCATCAACATAGGAACTTTCGTGAACAAAATAATTATTTTTATTCATTTTATATTTTATTAAAAAACTCTTTTACTTTTTGAATAATGAAATCTTGAGATGAATTTTCAATTTCAGTATGAATAGGCAATGAAAAAACGGTTTTACAAAGTTGTTCGACATTAGCTATCTTAAAATCACCACTTACATAGCTGCTAAATGCTTTTTGTTTATAGAGTGGCACCGGATAATAAATCATCACAGGAATCTTATTTTCCTTTAAAAAATCAATCAGAGAATTTCTTAATTCTGGTAAAATCTTTAATGTGTATTGGTGAAATACATGAGTTGAATTACTTTGCCTTTTTGGTATTGATAATTCTGGAATTTTTGAAAAATTTTTATCATAATTTTCAGCCATTTTATTTCTTGAAACAGAATAACTATCCAAATAATTTAATTTAATATTTAAAATTGCAGCTTGTATTGAATCTAATCTTGAGTTACAACCTGTAACTTTATGATAATATTTCACCTCTTGGCCATGATTTGCTATCATTTTAAGATTTTTAGCAATTTCCTCATCATTTGTAAACATTGCCCCCCCATCACCATAGCAACCTAAATTTTTCGATGGAAAAAAAGAAGTAGTGCCTATATGACCAATAGTCCCTGTACTTTTTACAGTCCCGTCACTAAAAGCATATTTAGCACCTATTGCTTGAGCGTTGTCTTCAATTACATAAAGACCAAACTCCTTAGCTAAATCCATAATACCTTCCATATCCGAGGATTGCCCATAAAGGTGAACAGGTACTATTGCTTTTGTTTTACTAGTTATGTGAGGTCTAATTATATCAGCGGTTATATTAAAAGTATCTGGATCTACATCCGTCATCACAGGGGTTAATCCCAAAAGAGAAATAACTTCCGCAGTTGCTACATATGTAAATGAAGGGCAAATAACCTCATCACCAGGTTTTAAAGACAAGGCCATGAGTGCTATTTGAAGAGCATCAGTGCCATTGGCACAGGGAATTACATGCTTTACGTCTAAATAATATTCTAACGATTTAGCGAATTCTTTAACGGTTGGGCCATTTATAAAACTCGTTGATTCGATCGTTTGAATCACTGCAGTATCAATTTGATCTTTGATCTTGTTATATTGACCTTTGAGGTCAACCATTTGTATCTTTTCCATATATAATCTATAATCTTGAATCAACTATATTTCTT
>Ga0307488_10002293_pt1 | contig 16203 bp, 22 predicted proteins | sample SB02metaG_FD_202248 | JGI IMG/M metagenome (GOLD analysis project Ga0307488, IMG submission 202248) | Sea-ice brine microbial communities from Beaufort Sea near Barrow, Alaska, United States - SB 0.2 | ecosystem: Environmental > Aquatic > Marine > Coastal | place: USA: Alaska | collected... | reverse complement strand
AAGGCGAAACAAAGTTCTTCTTTAACAGTAATCCGTTTAATGACGTAATACAAAATGGCGCAGAAGAAATGCCTATTATGGTTTCTATAGCACCTATTCCAAACAGGCTAACTATATTTAAGGGTGATGTATTACATTCTGCTACAAGTTTTAGAGATAAACATAGATTTTCAGTTGCATTTAAATATTTAAGGAAAGAAAATGATTAAGAAACATTATTATAGTTGGGCTGACGTAGAAAAGATGTGCGTTAGTATTGTGAATCAAATGTACACTGACAACTGGCGTCCTGATTACATTATAGGTCTCACACGCGGCGGCAATGTACCTGCTACTATTATTAGTAATATGACTGGTATTCGTTGTGAAGCACTCAAAGTAAGTTTACGTGATGATGAACAAGGACCAGAAAGCAATCTTTGGATGGCAGAAGATGCATTTGGTTATGAAATATCTCCTAAAAACATTCTTATTGTAGACGATATTAACGACACTGGTGCTACATTTAACTGGATTAAAGAAGATTGGAAGTCAGGCTGTTTGCCAATGGAAGTTGAAAAATGGGATACTGTATGGGGCGGCAATGTTCGCTTTGCTACACTAACAGAAAACTTAGCAAGTGAGTTTGATAAAGTAAGTTATACTTGTCACGAAATTAACAAAGCAGAAGAAGACGTATGGTTAGTTTACCCTTGGGAAGCAGTAGGTGAATATTAATGGGTAGAACTTTATTTGTAGGCGACAGTCACGCAGCTGGGTATTGGTGCGAAACTGATGAAACTGTTCATCAGTGGGAACATAACTATGGCGACTGCTATTCTGTTGAGAACGATAAAGAAGTTATTGTTTATGCGTTACCTGGAGCGTGTAATAAAAAATATCCAATATGGATTAAGTCTGTGTTAGATCGATATGATGACATTGACGAAATATTTGTACAAAGTACATACTGGAATCGATGGTTAATGGGTGCTAGTAAAAAATTAGAATACGGAGACGGCACTAAAAGCGATATGTTTTTAGACGACCGATATAAGTGTCCTAACAATGATAAGATAGCCTACTATACCGACTGGAGAGTAATCGACGACTTTATTGAGATACCTGAACAATGTCGAGCAGATTTGTTTGAACAATTTAAAGGTTTATATTTTGATGACGATAACATTAGTAGCGACTGGGCACCTTTTCACGAAAAGTATCCTTACACTAGATTATATCACGAATCACTTACACATCTACAATATAGAGAGTATCTTAGTGATATGTTTGTTATTAATGCAATGTGTAAAGAAAAAGGCATCAAATGGTATCTTTGGACCGTAAATGATCGTGTTTACTTTCCTAAACACTTTGATTTATTTGGACCACTAAGTGAGTGTACTATTGCACCTAAGAGTTCAGAACAATGGATCAAAGAAAATCTAAATATAAATATTGAAGAGGATACGTTAGACGGTGAACATTACCCAAAACATATTCACCAGCTTATAGCTACTAAGTATTTTAACTACCTTAAGGAGACACAAGTATGAATAATTTATACACATTATGGGAAGCACTTAAAACTGGTGTCGCTCCCTGGAAAGACGAAATCGAAAACAACGACGAGTTTGTTGTTTATAGAGACAAATATCCTGTAACAGAAACTGGGCATTTCTTAGTTGTACCTAAAAAGAACACAAATCAAGAAATTGAAAAAGCAGTTAGGTATGCTATGACTGTTGGACAAGAAAACATAGCAGACGATGCTAACGCAGTAACAGGATTTAATGTTGGAATTAATTGGGGTGCAAGCGCAGGACAAACTATTGCTTTTCCGCACGTTCATTTAATTTTAAGATCAGATGGTGACTGTGAAGATCCGAAAGGTGGCGTACGAGGCGTCATTCCATCTAAACAAAAATACTAAGGAAAGGAACTATGGACTTGAGAGAACAAATGATTAATGCAATGAGATTACACGCTGAAGCTGAAATTGAATTGCACAAAACTAATGTCGAAATTTATATGCAAAAAGTTGTAGGCATCGGTGAACATTCAGATATTATTGAAACAATTCAAAAAGAACTGGATGCAATGGCTGCGGCTGACGACCGTCTTGAAATGCTAAACAAGTATTTTTCATAATAAACTTGACAAAAACCTAAATACAATGTATAATATAATTATTGTGCATTGTATTTTAAACGGCAATCCACTGCCTAAACATCGGAGAAGTAAATGAGCAAAAGTGAAGAAATTAAGGCCCGCCTAGTACAGGCAAAACAACGCTATTGGGCAGGCGATAACATTAGTGCAGTGTTGCAAGATGGCGATAAAGAACAACTTATTGATGAAGCAACTACAGCATTTGAAAGCGTATTAGATACATTAATTATTGATCGTTATAACGACCCTAATAGTAAAGGCACTGCAAAGCGTCTTGCTAAAATGTACTACAATGAGATTATGTCAGGACGTTACGATCCTATTCCTAGCGCAACAGCATTTCCAAATGATAGCAATGAACGCTATGAAGGTATGCTAGTAGTGCGCAGTGAACTAAAAAGTATGTGTTCACATCATCATCAGCCAGTTCAAGGTGTTGCATACATTGGTATTATTGCCGCAGAAAAACTAATTGGTCTAAGCAAGTACACTAGAATTGCACAGTGGTGTGCTAGACGTGGAACACTACAAGAAGAACTTGCAAATGATATTGCTAGAGAGATTCAAGTAGCAACTGACGCAGAACACCTAGGTGTATACATTCAAGCAACACACGGGTGTTGTGAGAATCGCGGCATTATGGCAACTAGTAGTCTTACACAAACAACTGTACTTAAAGGTAGTTTTAAAGACGATAGTGGTACAAAGAAAGAGTTCTTTGATAACATTAAGTTGCAACAGGAGTTTGCACGATGAAACTAAGGTACTCAGAAGCGTTTTATAGCGTACAAGGCGAAGGTAAGTTTGTAGGAGTACCTAGTGTATTCCTGCGTACTTTCGGTTGTAACTTTCGTTGTATGAACTTTGGCTTAAAGAACGAGCCAATGCGTGACGAGAAACAAAAACAGGGTATTATACACAATCAAGAAGTTGCTGACTTAATTGCAAATGATGTGCATAAAACTACAAAAGAGTTTAATGACTTGCCTATTATACATACAGGCTGTGATACATACGCAAGTATCTATCCAGAGTTTAAAGACTTTAACAAACAAGCAGAAGTTGATGAAGTAGTCGAACATTTGCTATCACTTACTCCAGAAGGTAAGTGGACTATGGATAACGGACAGGATATCCATTTAATTATGACAGGTGGCGAACCTTTGTTAGCGTGGCAGCGATTGTACGTTGAACTATTCGAGCATCCAAGAATGCAGGACTTAAAAAATGTTACATTTGAAACAAATACTACACAACACTTACACGACGGTCTCCGAGACTATCTCAATAATAGCGACAGACTTGAGGTCACTTGGAGCTGTTCCCCAAAACTTAGTGTCTCAGGAGAACCTTGGGAGACTGCTATTAAACCTAATATTGCTAGTGAGTATAACAGTGTTACTGGTAGTGAACTTTATCTTAAGTTTGTTGTGGCTACTGATGACGACTTTGACGAAGTTACAAAAGCTGTGGACGCTTACAGAAGTGCCGGGGTGGAATGTCCGGTATATCTTATGCCAATGGGCGGACGCAGTGAAGAATATTCCCTCAATGTTAAAGATGTCGCAGAAGCGTGTATGGAAAGAGGATGGAGATTTACTCCAAGACTCCACATCTCACTATTCGGAAATGCCTGGGGAACTTGATAAATTGAGAGAATATAAAAATGCACAACACGAAAAAGCAATGAAGGCACCTATTAATGAAGACGCAATACGAAAGGCAGGATGGTAAATTATGGATTGGACAAAAGTAAAAAAAGCAATAGGCATACAGCCTAAAATTACAAAAGAAACAACTAAAGAACTTACACAAGAAGATATACGCCGTCAAGCACTTGATAAAGAAAAAGAAGAGGCGACTAAAGCAGGTAAACCGTGGGTTGCTGTATTAGATACTCAAGTAAATCCAGACAACATTCGAAACGGGTTCTTTGAGCTCGATTGGAATAATGAGTTTATTGAGCAGTTAATTGATGTAGGGTATAGTGGAGAATCAAACGAACTAATTGTAGACGCTTGGTTTAGGACTATTGTATCGCAGATGTTGGAAGATGAAGGTCAAGCTACTGATAGAGAAATGGGACACGTAAAAGTTGTTCCTATTGACAAAGGAAAGAGTTCAATAGGATGAGTATGATTGCAAGATTAAAAAGCCTACACCCTTACACTGAATATGCTCCTAGCTGGGATATTCCCCTTTATATGAATGTACTACAAAATTACGACATTATTGATAATGTCCGTAACTGGTTAATCGAAAACGAACAAAAGTTTTTAGATCTTCCTGTTCACAATGATGGTGGCACAGGTTTAGGCGAAGACAGTGTTACTAGTCGCTTTAGTACCTATAACTTGTTTGACTACACTGATCAATGTCCGGAACTAGCGGAAGTGTTAGAGTTTTTCCGTTTTAGTTATGTTGACTTTATGGATAAAGAACACAATTATAATAGAGAGTTAGATTTTATGTGCTGGTTCAATATCATTCGTCCAGGTGAAGAAATTAAAATTCATAAGCACGGATCAGGTCCTGATGTATACCTAAGTGGAAATCTACACTTAGATGATTACGATACTGAAACATTTTATCTTTCCCCATACGATGAGCAAAATGGACACGCTTTACCTAATCAAAAAGGCGGCCTAACATTGTTTCCAAGTTATGTAAGCCACGGTGCTACAAAGTATGAAGGTGATAGTTTACGTGTAAGTATTGCATTTGACCTAAGACTACCTAATACTAATAGTAATGCGGCAAATATAAAGCCGTTTACTACACAAGAGTCCCTTGCCAATAATGATTGACAACAGCCAGATCCGGTGCTATACTAATACTATAAATTATATAAAGGCAAACTAATGGCAACTTACATTCTAGTAGACACAGCTAACACGTTCTTTCGTGCAAGACACGTAGTACGTGGTGATATTGACACTAAGGTCGGTATGGCTTTTCATATTACACTTAGCGGTGTTAAGAAAGCGTGGCAAGACTTTAAAGCAGATCACGTTGTGTTTTGTTTAGAAGGTCGTAGCTGGCGCAAGGACTATTATGAGCCTTACAAGCGAAACAGGCAAGTGTCACGTGATAAGATGACTGTTACTGAGAGCGAAGAAGATAAAGTGTTTTGGGAGTGTTTTGATGAGTTTAAAAACTTTGTTACAGAAAAGACTAACTGCACTGTTATGCGACATTCGCAACTAGAAGCAGACGATCTTATTGCAGGTTGGGTACAAGCACACCCTAATGATAATCACGTTATCATTAGTACTGACGGTGACTTTGCACAACTTATTGCACCTAACTGTACACAGTACAACGGTGTAAACAAAGAAACTATTACACACGAAGGTTACTTTGATGACAAAGGTATGCCTGCATTAGTTAAGAAAACACAAGAGCCTAAGGCCGCACCCCAGCCTGACTTTATGTTGTTTGAGAAGTGTATGCGTGGCGACACTAGTGATAATGTGTTTAGTGCTTACCCTGGTGTGCGTAAGAAAGGCACTAAGAACAAAGTAGGTCTTATTGAAGCATATGCTGATAAGACTACAAAAGGTTACAACTGGAACAATATGATGCTACAACGTTGGACTGATCATAATGGCACAGAGCATCGTGTGCTAGATGACTATAACCGCAATGTTGTGTTGTGTGACTTAACTGCACAACCTGCAGATATACGAGAGATAATTAATAACACTATCAGTGAAGTAGAACCTAAAGAGATATCACAAGTTGGTATGCGACTTATGAAGTTCTGTGCTAAATGGGATATGCAACGTATTGCAGACCAGGCACAATATTTTGCTGAACCATTACAAGCGAGGTACCCTAAATGACAATAAAATTTAAAGAAGTCCTAAACAATAAGTTTTGGATAGTTGAAGACCAAGGAACAAATGTTGGAACTGTATCGTTCAATGACGATCAGTATATGTTAAGTGATGCAAGTGGTACACATTTTTTAAAGAAAAAAGATCTTAAAGAAAAGTTTGGCCAAGAACTTGCTTGGGAGAAACTTGATATTAAAGAAATACGTGTTCGTGAAGTACACGGATTTCCTACTAGTTGTGATCCTTATAATGATATGTACGATGTAAAACAAAAATTACCTTTGTTTACTAAAAGTAAAAATTCAAAAAGTTTATATTGTGCAGGATATTATATTATCCATTTTAACAAAGGATGGGTAAAGAGTTTTTGTCCTAAACTAATTACTATTGAACGGTATGAATCACAAGGGCCGTTTAAAAATGACTTAGAAATGCGTTCTGCGCTGAGTAAAGTTAATGCAAGGTAACTTATTATTTGTAGGCTGCAGTCATACAAATGGTTTTTGGGGTGAACGTAACAACGAAGGTACTCTTGATAAAGTTTGTTGGGATACAAATAACTATGCTGAAATCTACGCAGAAGAATTAGCAGATTCTCAATGCTACATTTATTCCAGTGCAGGTGCTTGCAATAGTAAGTATCCTCGTTGGATTAGGCATATGCTTAATACTCATAAAGACGTATCAGGAGTAGTAATGCAATCTACTTACTGGGACCGATGGGTAATGTCTGCTGATATGGAACAGCATCATAGAGAATTAGATCCAGGATTTTTTACAAAAATTGAAAAAACAAACGACAAAGTTATTTGTTATGACGACTATAACGTAGACAAAAACTGGAAATTAGTAGAATGGTTTGAAAAGATCAAATGGGAAAGCATTGGAAACTATACCGAAGGGTGTCCTGAATTTAACGGAGGTTTTGAATGGGTAGGGTTTGATACTAACTATATGCATATGAAATTTCATACTGAAGTTGCTACACATCTTAAAACTGAAGAATATCAAAAGGACATTGCATTAATTGATGCAATAACAGATGTTCCTGTTTACGTTTGGAGAATCAACGACAAGGTGCAATATCCAGAAAAATTTGATGTATACAAGAAATTAGACAATGTAAGAGTATTTGATAAGCCAGCAGATATTTGGTTGTTAGAAAACGTAAATATAGATATTAAAGATATGATGCTTGATGAAGAGCATTATAATGAAGAAGCACATCGACTTATTGCTCAACACTTTATTCCGGAGGTATTAAATGGAACCAATTAACACTATTGCTATCCAGCAATTTATTGCACAAGTAAAAGGTGCCGACGCAGGCAATGCTAGAGAAGTTAAACTTGACATAAAAGACGCTAAACGCCTAGCACTTACAATGGGAGAAGTAATGGCTAGACTAAATGGTCAGCTAGAAGAACTTCTTATTAAAACAGCTTCACGTGAAGATGAAGTAATTCAAGTCCAAATGGACGGTGGCACAAGCTGGAAGTAGGACTAATTGGGAATCGTAGGATTCACACACATACATAAGTCTTGGATATGGTATTGTCTTGTAGTTAAAGGCAACCGCTGTCATAGTATACCTATTCTTTGGCCTATGTATATTATTACAGTTACTATATGGAAAGCATCTGTAAGAAGACACACCAATAATCTACGTAATAAACTGCGCAGATAACTAAAAAAAAAGATAAATATATGCGTACTTAATAAAGGAAGCGCATATGAGTAGACCTAAACCAAATGTGTTGTTAGAACACATTGATAAAAAAACATATAGATCAGAGCAAGTATTACAAGCTGATGCAATTTGGGCAGTGTTCTATAACAATAAACCATTCAATTTAAAATCTGCAAATATGCTTACTAGCTATCCTGGCCCTAAGTATAAAAAGGTATCATTTTCAAATCCTGGTCACGCAATTAATCTAGCAAAGAAATTAAATGATTTGTTTAATTGTAAAGACTTTGACGTTAGAAAACTAACAGCTGGAGAGAATGTGGCTCTTGAAGAATGAACTGGAAAGATACTTATACTAAAGTTTTCTTAAAGCAGTTAGATAAATCTATCAATGAAGTAGCCATAAAAGAGTATATGCCATTATGGTGGCAAAATACTAGATCAAAAGATACTGGTGGATTAAGATTAACTGATGAAGGATTAAGAATGGTCATTGAAGATATTGAATTATCTACATATGACGTACCATATCCTGTTGACTTTGAACTAACTACCCAAACTATTATATTCCTAGACCATTTTATTGACTGTCCTTACTATATGGGGCGGAGAGGCATTACTGTATTGAACGAAAAGAAGGCACTCGAACTGCATCTTTTTAGTGGAGATATTCGTAAATATGGACTCACAAAAGCAATGAAAAGACAAAAAAAAGGTTGACTTCTACTCTAATGAGTGTATACTATATGTATAGTTAGAAATAACTTAATGCACTGATAACAAGAGGAATACTATTATGGAAGCTACTGCTACACGCACCGTAAGTCCTAACAAGGCTAAAAATTCAATTAACCACGCTATTAAGAAAAAACGTCCAATATTTTTATGGGGTCCCCCAGGTATTGGTAAATCAGACATTGTAGGTCAAATTACAAATAGTCTACCTAAATCACACTTAATTGACATTCGTTTGTCACTTTGGGATCCAACAGATATTAAAGGTATGCCGTATTATAGTGCAAATGATAACACTATGAAATGGGCACCGCCAGTTGAACTACCTGATGAGGAGTTTGCTGCACAATTTGATAACATTGTTTTGTTCTTAGACGAAATGAACTCGGCAGCGCCGGCAGTACAATCGGCAGCATACCAGCTTATTCTTAATCGTCGTGTAGGAACATACAAACTACCAGACAACGTTCTTATTGTTGCGGCAGGTAACCGTGACGCTGACAAAGGCGTTACATACCGTATGCCAGCACCGTTGGCTAACCGTTTTGTACACTTAGAACTAACAGTTGACTTTAGTGACTGGTTTGACTGGGCAGTACAAAACAAAATACACAAAGACGTTGTAGGTTTTTTAAACTTTAGTAAGAAAGACTTATACGACTTTGATCCAAAATCTTCAAGCCGTTCGTTTGCAACACCACGTAGTTGGTCGTTTGTAAGTGAATTGCTAGATGATGAGCTTGACGAGTCAACTACTACCGACCTTGTAGCGGGGACTGTAGGAGAAGGACTAGCTGTCAAGTTTATGGCGCACCGCAAGGTAGCGTCTAAGATGCCTAATCCAAGTGATATCTTGGACGGCAAGGTAAAAGAGCTGAAGACTAAAGAAATCAGTGCAACCTATTCCTTAACAGTCTCACTCTGCTACGAGCTGAAAGAGGCATCTGACAAGGGTGATAAGAAGTTTGATGACAAAGTTAATAACTTTTTACGTTTTTCAATGGATAATTTTGAAACGGAATTAGTTGTTATGGGCATCAAACTTGCTCTTACCCAGTATAGCTTACCAATCGATCCGGACGAAGTTGAATGTTTCGATGAATTCCACGAGCGTTTTGGTAAGTATATTCAAGCCGCTCAACAGGCTTAATGGAAAGGACAGGGGTTAAATCCTGTCCTTTTTCACTTGACAAAGTGATTATTTCCGTGTATACTATAAGTATAATTAATTAAGAAGGGTAATGATATGAGCGTAGCAGGCAAGAAAAATTGGCAACCAGATCCAAATATTACTCCTGTGCAACTAGAAGAAATGCGTGTAGAAGTTACAGAACGCATTATTGTTGCTCGTGTAGGACTACTTCTTAGACATCCTTTCTTTGGTAATATGGCAACACGTTTACGCATCTTAGCCGCAGACGATTGGTTACCCACAGCAGCAGTTGATGGTCGTAACTTATACTTTAACACACAATTCTTTAATGCAATGTCAAATAAAGAAATTGAGTTTGTTATTGCACACGAAATTTTACACTGTGTATTTGATCACTTAGGTCGTAGAGGTGATAGAAATGCACTAATTTATAATATTGCCGCTGACTACATTGTTAACAACTTGTTAATACGTGATCGTATTGGTCAACGTCCTAGACTAGTAGACTGTTACGCAGATACAAAATACGAAGGTTGGCAATCAGAAGCAGTATATGATGACATATACGAAGTTGCTAAACAGAACGGACAAGACTTTTTAGATCAACTTGGTGAAATGCTAGACGTACACCTTGATGCAGAAGGCGACAGTAGTGGCGATTCAGACGCCGGAGAAACAACTGACTCAAACGGTAACAAAGTAAGCAAGGCTAAGCCTAAGTATTCTAAAGAAGAAGCTCAAAAGATTAAAGACGAAATTAAAGAAGGTATGTTGCAAGCAGCACAAGCCGCAGGTGCTGGTAATACTCCAGGCGAAGTGCAACGTATGATCAAAGAGCTTACAGAGCCTAAGATGAACTGGCGTGAAATTATTCAACAACAAATTCAGTCTACTGTAAAAAATGACTTTACATTTATGAAGCCTTCACGCAAAGGTTGGCATACTGGTGCAATACTTCCAGGACAAAACTTCGATGAACAAATTGATTGTGTTGTCGGTATTGATATGAGTGGGTCAATTGGCAATAGCCAAGCAGCTGACTTCTTAGGTGAAATACAAGGTATTATGGATCAGTTTAGAGATTACAATATTAAAGTATGGTGCTTTGATACACAGGTGTATAACGAACACGACTTTAGTGCAGAAAATGGCGACCGCTTAGAAGAGTATGAACTAATGGGCGGTGGTGGCACAGACTTTGATGCTAACTGGAGTTATATGAAAAACCAAGGCATTGAGCCTAAGAAATTTATTATGTTTACAGACGGCTACCCATTTGGTAGTTGGGGTGATGCTGATTATTGTGATACAGTGTTTGTTATACATAGCAATCACGATAAAAACTTAGAAGCACCTTTTGGAGTAACAACGCATTATGAATTTGCTTAAAGAACCAAATCCGCTAAACTTCTTTGAAGTTCGCGAAACTAAGGTTCTGCCGCCCCACTTTGAGACAATTAATCTAGATATGTCGATATATAACTTAGAAGATACTATTATTAAATGGATTAGAAATAATCTTAAAGGCAGGTTTTTTGTAAGACGTGTTACTGGATTAACTGCTGATAATACATTTTCTCAAGTTATTAAAGTAGGTTTTGAACAACCTAAAGAACTTTCTTATTTCACTTTGGCGTGTCCACATTTGAAATACAAGTAAATAATAGTAGCACTTAATTAATAGGAGAAGTAAATTATGGCTGACGATGCAAAAGCAAAGGTAGAAGAAACTACTGCAAAAACTACAGAAGCACCTGCTCCTGCTGAACAACCGGCAGCAGAGCTTACTGTACAAGATCTACAAGCGTTGAAACAAATTATTGATGTATCAACACAACGTGGAGCATTTAAAGGAAATGAACTTATGTCCGTTGGACAAGTTTACAACAAATTAGAGGTATTCCTAAATAGCGTACAAGCGCAAGCGGCACCTCAAGGAGAACAAACAAATGGCAATTAAGCACGTAGGACGTATGATTAATAACAGACGCAAAGTCGTTGTAGCATACAGAGTAGTACCAAACGAACCAGAAAACTGTGTAGTAGTAACTACAGAGAACTTAGAAGCAGCAGATCACGATGCATTGATCAAGTCTGTTGAAAGCGATGCAGGTCAACAAGCAGATGAGTTTGCAGAAGTAATGACTCGTACACGCTTATCCGATGGCAGAAATATGCTGGCAGCATTTCACACAACAGGTAAAATGGTTAAAGTTCCAAGTAAAGACGTTGAAATGACGCCTGATCTTCGTAATGTAATTAACCTTAGTGAACTGAATAACATTATTGCACAGCAAAAAGGTGTAACAGTAAATGACCTTGCATTGCAAGATCCTACTCCACAAAGAACCGCAGCACAAGAAGTATCTGACAGACAAGTTGTTACTGAAGTTGTTGACTTTGATAAGCAACCTCAACCTACAACTACATCTGTGCCACAAGCGGCTCCATTAACCGATGCAGACTTAGCGGCACAATACAGAAGCGATGCAGATCGTTTAAGTAAAGAAGCAGCAGTACTGCGCAGACAAGCTGAAGATTTAGTTCCAACAAAGAAAAAAGTAGCTAAAAAGACCACAGCCAGTGGCCAGGAATAAAAAACTTCCAGCTGACGTAATCAAACAATGGCCCGATGTTTTAAAGGACATTGACATTGATGTAGTACCTATTGAGTATTTAGAGTCAATTAGGGTTACGTTTAATGATGGTAAGGTTTGGGAAATAGACACTAAAAAGAACGCTGAAAAGATTAATATCGAGCAAGCTATGGAGTCTTTAATGGAAGAGTATGAGGACGTTATAAAGACCGTCGATTTTCGATTAGATACTGTAAGAGTTAAGCAAGATATTAAAAAGAGAACAGCACAATTTTTAAAAAAACGAAACTAGGAAATCCGCAAGTGATGATAAATACTATAGCAAAGATTACTCCAGGAGTGAAATAAAATATGGCATTACAAATTAGACGCGGTACTGACGCCGAAAGACAAAGTATTACGCCCAATGAAGGTGAACTTGTATTTGCAACAGATACAAATAAGCTCTATGTTGGCGGTAAGATTAGTCCAAGCGAGACCTTAGAAGTTGGAGGGATATTAGTTAAAGGTGCATTAGACACTGACACTTCCCCGCAATTATCAGCAAACTTAGACCTAAACGGCAACAATATTACAGGTACAGGCAACATTAATATTGCTGGTACTATTACTGCAACAGGTAATATTAATTTAGGAGACGGCGTTGAAGACAACGTTGTAGTTGGAGGACAAATTGCAAGTTCTTTAATTCCTGGATCACCGTCAGCATATGACTTAGGTGCACCTGCTGGTCAGTGGGCCAATCTTTATGTAGCTGGAGCAGCAGTTAGCGGAGAGTTAGTTACTGACTCAATAAGAATTACAGGCGATATCAAAGGTGGCGATAGTAGTGTTTTATATAATGCTAGTACTGATACATTAAGTGTAAGCGCAATTACCGCAGGTACTATTGACGCTGATATGACTGGTAGTGTTTTTGCAGACGATAGTACAGCACTTATTGATGCTATAGGTAAAACAGCATCTCTTAGAAGAATTTTTGGTACAACTGAAGATGTTCTAAATGAATTAGACAGTCCTTTAGAAATTGGTTCAGCTACTACTAATTCAGGACTTAGAGTTTTTGCTGGTCCGAATAGAGCGGCTATGCTTATTGAAAGTACTGTTACTGTATCAGATCCAGGTAACATTAAATTCTTTACATCACGTGGTACAATTGAAAATCCAACAGCAATGAACGTAGGCGACCAATTAGGTGGCTACCAATGTTTAGCACACGATGGAACAGACTTTGTTCCAGTTGGTGGTGTTGCTATGTTTGTATCTGGACAAGAAGAAGACGGTGAACCACACGGTGGTGCAGGGTTTGTTATTCCGGTTCCGGGTACAGGGTTAACTCAATTCTGGGAAATGGCATTTGACGGTACAGGTACTCTTACTGTTCCTACTGCTGTTACTTCACCTAAGTTTACAGGTGACTTAAAAGGTAGTGTTGTAGCAGACGACTCAACTGTAATCATTGATGGTGTAAGTGGAACTATTCCAGGATACGTAAGTTTAGCAACTTTAAAAGCAGAAGTGGCCGCAAGTGCCGACTTTGCAGCATTTAAAGCTAGAGTCGCTTCACTTTAATCTTAACATATTAATTAACGGTTTAAAATAGTCATTGGTTACATCAGTTAACCAAAGCTGTTCTCTATCGATACTATCTACTAAATCCGTATACTCTTGATCACTCATTTTTAATGTTATATCTCTGTCAGAAAGAACAGGATGTGATAAACTAGCTAAATTAAGATCACCTTTATCTATTTTATTCTGCATATTATTTTGTGCTATATTTGATACTTCTTCAGCTTTTTGAAGAGTGTTTATATCAGTTTCGTCATCTTTTGTCCATTCCCAAAAAACATCTGGATTTGGTATTTCATAACCGTACATCTGAGAATTTTTATCAAACTCACTCTGATATGTATACTTCATTATATCGTTATTTGCTTGTGCAATTTGCAAGGGAAATATCCATTTAGTATCAATAGGGCAGTCTTCTCTTTCTAACCATTTAGCAGTTTCAAATACAGATGCACTGTCTTCAAATGGTAACCCAACCATAAAGCCTGCTTGAATATGTACATTATCTCCCCAAACACGTTTACATTCAAATAGAGTTTCTTTAAGTTTTTTAGGATCTGCACCTTTACCTACTGCCTTTCCGGCTGCGTGATTAAATGTTTCAATGCCAAAGTAACAAGACGACATACCAGACTCTAATAACATAGGTATAGTTTTAGGCTTTGCCATAAGTAAATCTAGTCGCAAGTAACACCAATAGGTAATTTTAAAAGGAAGACTCCTAGTTATTTCTAAAAAGTACTCCATTTTTTCTACACTATCATTAAATGTATCGTCAATAATAAAGTATCTAGTTGCGCCAAAGTTTTCGTAATTATACATTAGTTCTTGTCTAAGTACGTCTGACTTTTTAAGATAGCTAGAAATATTTTTCATACCAATAAGAGGATAAGAACAATACTTGCATTTAAATCGACAACCTCTTGCTACTTCTAACGCTAATGGTTCTTGTGCCTTTATAAAATCAAACTCAGTATATGTTGTTTTGCTAACAGTATAATCCCATACAGGTGCTTGTGCTTTTTGATCGTGATCGATCATCTTATTAAAAATTCTGCGTGGGCCTTTGCCGCTGATACTATGTAAATAATCAATTACCATTGTTTCGGAATATCCAACAAATATATGATCAATCATTTTCATATCAGTGTACATACCAATCTTTGAACCACCCAATGTTAATTTAACCTTAGGGTTAATTTGTTTAATAAGATCAAAATATGGCTCAGGAGTGTTATCAGTAAGTGCAGTTGTTAGTTTTTGTGCAAAAATACTATCGGCACTATTACGAGTTATGTCAAGTTCTTCTGTATGTGTACTGCTTGGATCGTGCAATCTTGTTTCATTAGAGTCTATATTTAATAGCGTAAATCGATAAGGCATCCAAGTACTGGAAAACCCTACCATAAGAGTTTCTTCTCCTACTGCATTTTCCATTATAGCTGTATAATTTTCAAGGTCTAATGCTGACATAAAGTCTACTACTAAACAAGTATATCCGTGTTCGCGAATATGTGAAGCTAATCTATGAGCACCGTATCCTCTAGTCTTTGAAAATGCTTCAGGTGTGTCAGCGAATAATATTACGTTAAACACTTTTGTTTTCTTTTAATTTACTAATTAGTTTAGAAAAATAATCTTCATTAACAGTATTATAATACAGTTCGTCAAAATCAATTGTACTAATAAGATTAGAATATTCATCTGGCGTCATATCTAATGTACGTTCTCTATCACGCAATCTTTCATCGTTAAAAGAACTTACATAAAAGTCTCCTCTACGAGTTCTTTGATATGGTGCTAATTCTATAGTTGACGCTTCTGCCATTTCAGCTGCAACACCAAAGTTTGGAATATCAGTATCATCGTCCTTTTCCCAATATATCATACTTTCTAATGATCCATCGTCTAATGGAAAGTCGTATCCAAATTGTTCATAATTATTATCAAACCAACTTGTAGGGAACCATTTATTGCGTTCTGATTTCTTGGCAATGTTCAACGGGTAACAAGTTGATATATCTAACGGACAGTCATCACGTTGTAGCCAATCAACAGTATCTCTCCAAGACTGTTTTGTTTCGTAAGGCAATCCAATCATAAAGCCTCCCTCCATAACAACTCTATCTCCCCATATCTCTTTTGCTTTGTAAAGTGTATCTTTGCGCCTACTAGCTGCCATACCTTTACCAATAGTTCTAGAACTTTTATCGTTAAATGTTTCTAACCCAAAGAACGTTTCAGCAACACCTAGCTCTTTCATAAGTTCTATTTGTTCAGGCTTGGCTGCTAACAAGTCAATTCTAGTGTAACACCAAAATTTAAGATCAAAAGGTAAGTCACTCATTACTTTACACATCATTTCTAATTTTTGTGTACTGTCATTAAATGTATCATCAACTATAAAGTATTTTGTTGTTCCCCATTGCTCATAATTTTTTTGTAATTCATCTTTAATGTTTTCTG
>Ga0307488_10002291_pt1 | contig 16208 bp, 10 predicted proteins | sample SB02metaG_FD_202248 | JGI IMG/M metagenome (GOLD analysis project Ga0307488, IMG submission 202248) | Sea-ice brine microbial communities from Beaufort Sea near Barrow, Alaska, United States - SB 0.2 | ecosystem: Environmental > Aquatic > Marine > Coastal | place: USA: Alaska | collected... | reverse complement strand
CTTCGCCAGTTGCTCCGCGTCGCACACGCAATCGGCGGCGCCGTCCAAGTCGCCGATTGATACGTACACCCGCGTGGCGTCGAGAAACGACCCGCGCTCCAGGTACACCCCGAGCGCCTTTTCAAGCTCGCCTTGGCTTTCCAGGTACTTCCCCTTCCAGATCGCGAGTCGATGGTCACTGCCGTTGTTTTCAATGTAACTCTCTAGAAACGCAAAGTCGTTCGTCGCGCTACTCAACAGTCGCGGGACTTCCCGGTGTGCGCGCCCCGCTTTTTCAAACTGCTCAATCGCGCCAACCGCGTCGCCCAGACTCTCCAGGTGTTTCCCAAACGCGAAGTGCGTGGCGCGCAGATGCAGGCGGTCGTGTGTTTGTGCAATATCGATGGCCTCCTGCCACCGGCCACTCGCGCGGTACAGCTCACACAGCAGGTCGTACCTTGCGATGAATAAAAGAAAGTGTCAGCCGTTCGAGCCGCCGCGCGTATCCCGGGATTGGAAAGGGTAACTGCCCTGTGCTCCATACGTCGCGGTGAAAAGTCGTGCAAAGCGTACCTTCCGCATCCGACGTACAGCCGCTTGGCTTCGTCGAGAAGCCCCAAGTGCGTCGCCACGGCGGCGACCCGGGCGTCTGGTTCTGGGATTCGGACCGCGTCCCTCGCAGCGCGCGCCCCTCGCACGTGCCCCATGTTCGCCAAGCACATCTCCGCCACGTCCAGACGTTTCAAGCGCACGCATTGTCGCGACGCGCACTCCCATTGAATCGGGTGCGTCAGTTGTTTCGCCGCGGCGAAGGCGAGGTCGGAGTTTCGCGAGGTGGTTCCGGAATGTTCCGTACCCTCCGTCCCGTTTTCGTTTTTCGTCCCGTCCCCACTCCAGGGCGACGTTTCACACGACGCCAAGGCTTCGTGGAACAGCAGAAGCGCTTGCGTGATTTTTTCCCTTTCCTCGCCCTCGTCGATGGTGTCGATGCCCTCGAAATCCGACATCGCAATGGAAAAGCAAACCCCGGAAGTAGTTTCCCCAAAACCCGGACTGGATAGTGTGTCGTCGCCGTCGGCGAGGTTTTCTTTTCGTCTCACGAACAGACGCGGCGCCGCCGAACCCAGCACGGACTCGAACCCGGTCGGGAGTAAGTGCGACTCTTGAAGCACGATTTTTTTTTGGTTAGGCGTGGTGTTGGGTACGTCTGGTGACTCGGTTCGATCCCGGGAAAGGGAGAAACAGGTAAACGCGACAACCCCGGGGGTGTTCGCGTGTTGTTCGAATCGGCGTTCCGAAATTCCGCTCGATTGATCGTGCCCGTTTCCCGACGCGTCCTTCCACGACTCCGCCGCGACCGTCTGCACCACGAACAGGTTCGCCGCCACGCAGTCCCACGCCGCGTTTTCCACCAAACGGCCGGTGGTTCCACGCAAATCGATTTCCGACCAACTGTCACTCCCGATGCAGTACACCCCGACTTCGCGACACGCGCCGTGTCGTTTGTCCATCCAAACCACTAAAACTTTCGACCCGTCAAAGTTTACGCGAATCGTCTCGACCGTTCGATGGTCAAGGTTTGAAGTATTGGAACCAGAAACATTCATCCCATGACACGTTCCATCCGCGGCGCCATGCGTCACGGGCGACCTGAGAAAACGAAAAAAGAAAGTGGTTAACGTCTCGTATGGGCAATCGCAGAGGCGGTGCGTGGTGATTGGGAAAGGCCGTACCTTCCCCCGAGCCACCAAAGGTGTACCCACCCAACTGAAGTGGCGCACACCAAAAACTCGCCGTTCACGTCGAGGTGCGAACACACCCCGTGCGTGCTTTCAAAACCCAACACGTCCCGCGAAGACCCGCTCAACTCGCACGCCTCCACCACCCCGGCGCCTCGGCCGGGGCGATACACGACTCGGCCACACCCGGAAAGAGCCATGGTCTGCGCGCCGATGAACGACCGGGTCGCAGTAGCACCACCCACCAAGGTTTTCCTAGCGACAGATATACCGTGCGGAACCTCCGCGGCATTCACAGGAGGGTGGTGCGGGAACCGCGCTACTTTCTCGTACCCATGTTCCCCGAAAACGTGCGTCTCCGCGTGCTTACGATGAATAAAAGAAAGTGTCAGCCTTGTATAGGCAAACAGACAGTCTTGGAATTTGGAGTTGGGAAAGGCCCTTACCTTCGCGGTCCAAAGCAACAAGCACGTATCCGTGGAATCCGCGCCGAACACCGAACCGCCGCTCGACCGGAACAAGCGCGGGTCGAATTTGCCGGTGGTGGACTCCACGAGTAACGCGGACGCGCTGACGTGCGCTAGGGAAACGTTTTGACGGACTTTATCCGCGAGGCGAGTTTTTGATAACACGAGCACGCCGGTTGATTGATTCTGATTCTTTTTGGCAGTCGAACCGGTGTTACCCGAATCGGCGGCTTCGCGTGTACCGCCTGAGTGTTCCCGGAACACCGTCGCGACTAACACTTTCGACGAAGGGCCGGGGGCGAACCGCAGGGAGGTGACAGCGGCGTCGGTGGTTGTGGTGGCCAAAAGGCGCCACCCACGTGCGGGGTCTTGGTCCGGCTTTTTCAAATCGCCCGTCACGCCGTCGTCGTCGTCGCGACCCGAACCGTCGCGTGCCTCGGCGTCGCCCGTCGCGCCGTGTGATTCCAACGTGTTTTCCGACTTACCGGGAGACGTCATCGCGCGACGTCCTTTCCGTGGCCTGTGGCCTGGCGAATTCATTATATTTTTCACACCCAAACCGGCCATCGCGTGTTTCCCCAGATCGTCACCAGTATCGCGTTCACCGCCGGTCGGTTTGAACACCACTATGGTTCCGTCGCCGCCGCCGCACGCCAGCGCGCCGGTCACGGAATCTCGGACCACGCAGGTTAGGCGCCGCTTGGCGCCGCCAGCCTCGGTTCGATCCCGGTCGGGTTTCTGTGTTTTATTTTTCACCGACTCCTCCCCAACAAGCTCGGGAAACGGCCGTAAAAAGAACATACTCCCGTCAACAAGGTCGAACATCCGGATGGCACACGACGGGTCGTTCACGGAAACCACTGCGACGACGTTTGCGTGCGCCACGCAAACGGTTTCAAAAGAAACAGAGTCCACGGGGAGCTTGAAGTGACACGTTTGCGTCCATTGCGCAGACTGGTGTTGCTTTTTCGCGACGCGCGTCTCGTCAAATGTGATTTTTGATGAGTCACCAGACGCGTGTCGCGTCAGGCTCGCGTCCGCCGACAACGTCACGATCGCCGGCGTGTTTTTGTCGCCACCTTTTTTGTTTTCGTTTTTACCGAAACCGTCGTCAACAAGCACGGTTTCGATTGTCGTTTCCGTTTCGAACAAAGTGACGGCATGGCAAAACGAGTCTTCAGTTGTATCGGCACCGAACACACACACGCACCGCATCAACGAGCCTCGTTCGTGTGACTGGTACGTTATTAAGAAACTCGTCGCCGGCGATGATGATGTATCGTCATTTGTTTTCAAAAACGAGGTCGGCGTTTGAGAAATATGCGTGACTTTGCACTTTTTCTTCGCCAGCTGTTCAGGTACCTCCACGTCACATTTGAAAACAGGCCGGGTCCGGTCATCTACTTGCCAAATTGACACGTACCCGGTGTTATCGCCGGTACACAAGGTTGCACCGTCATTACTCCAAGACATGGCGTCAATGGAACGACTCGAGTGTTTCACCGCGTTTTCCGCGGCGCGCTTGGAGTGCGGGCTCCAACTGTGATTGATAAAACAACGTCAGTCTTGTGCATCGCGATGTATGGACAAACAGTCAGGGCAGAGGTAAGACGTCCCTTCGCAGGACGAGTATGGGCAAACAGGGAGGCCGGGATTTAGTGAAACACAAACTCACAGTTTCAAGCACCCGTCCGTGTGCGCCACGGCGAGGATTGTTTTGTGCGGGTGCCACTCGATACACGACACGGAAACGCCTTCGCCTCGGTCGCCGGGGACGCATAGGGGGCGTCGCGGGTCAAGTGGCTCGCCGTCCTCTGTGGGGTGGGGATGGGGAAAAGGGTGAATTGAAGGATGAATGAAGGGATGAAGGGAGAAGGGATACATAAAGAGGATGAATAGTGAGAAAAGAACAGAAGAGTAAAAAGTAAAGTCAACATCATCGGCGAAAAGAAAAAACACGCCGATGTCGATGTCGTTCCCGCGTTCCCGTTTCCGTACCTGTGTACACGCCCAATGCGCCGTCGCTAAAAGCGACCGCGAGCAATGGCACGCCCGCGAATTTGTTCCCCGAATTAGTCTCACCGAGAGGGCTCCACGACGTGTGCGTGGGCGTCCCGTTGGCCTGAATCTTTGAAGAGAAGTAGACCATCTTTTCAGCCGTTTGCGCGTGCCTTAGTGCCGTGCCTCTCTTGGACCAGCCGTGTGCGCGCACACGAGCGCGGCAACCGGGAGGGTCTCAGACACACGCGCCGGGTACGCCACCCTGGCTAGTGCGAGTAATGCAGCGCCCTGGCCGGTAGTATATCGACGCCCGCCGGCGCCGCTCACAACGCGCCCGGTGCCGTGCACACTGTGCAGATTAGTGCTCGTCGTCGTCGCACGCAAGCTTTTGCGACCGCGAGATTTTCCAAGAGACGCATTGTCACAATCGCGGCACAGCAGTACGCCGCCGGCCATGGCATCCGCGTTCGCGCCCTCTGGGGCGCCTGCGCGCGCGTTCCTGGCGCGCGCGCAGTCGCGGTCCCGTGGTTGCTCCTCACGCGGTTCCCCAGGACCCACCAATCCGTCGTCGTTACGCCGCCGGTGCCGGTTACCAATCACTTCGTTTCCCCGGAACGACGTTTCGCGGGTGGTGCGATCTGTGGTGCCGAGGGTGTTGCGTGAGGACGGCCGGACGTCAGGCGTGGGCGATGAAACGGCGAAAACAAGCTCTAGCGACAGCACGCAAATTGAACTCCACCTCGCGGACGCCCGGGCCGCCGCGGCCGCCGCGGACACCGCGGCCTGCGTCGCGGAGAAGGAACACGCGGTTTTCCTTAAATCGAACAAGCTACTGCTCGACAATCGCACCGCGGAGGCGCAGAGCACTCGTAACACAGCTGCCCGGGCCTTGGAAGTCGCGGTCCGGGCGCGACAGAAAGCGGACAAGGCTGCTGCGTTCGCAACGAAGCGACACGAAATCGCGTTGGAAGAATCACGAAGCGAAGCGTGTTTGAGTGAAGCGGAGGCGGTCGCCGTGGCTAAAAGTAAAAATCCATCCGACGCGGCGCTAGAAGATCCCGATTGCGCACGGCGTGAGCGACGCGCGAAAATTAAACGCGAGGAGGCGGAACACCAGGCTCAAATGGCGGCGAGTGAACAGGCGTTGACTCAAGAAAGACTGGTCGTCGCTACGAAAAAAAACGCGGACCGAACCGCGGCGGCGGCGCACGGCGCGGCGGCTTTGGCGGACGCCGCGGCGGGGAAGCAAAGCGGCGCGAGGTATCCCAAGTTGTGGGACTCCCAGGACTCCCAGGACTCCATGGACTCCGGGGACGAGGGGAGGGATGAAGCTACTGTTAGTAACAGTCGGGGTGGCACTACTGTTAGTAACAGTGCTGTTAGTAACTGTGGTGATGGCGCTACTGGTGCTGGTACTTCTTCTACTGCTACGGGAAATGCCTCACGGAATCAACCGACCCTCCGCGCCGGCAGTACCCACCTGTACCGCGACGACTCCGTTGCCGACACCATCGCCCCGATGCCGGACTGGATGTACCCGCGCTGGCTGGACGTGGTGCCGAGCTTCTTCGGAAGGCTGAATCCAGTCACAGGCGCGCTCGTGTATTACACCGGCGCGGTTTTGCGCGAAAGCGCCGGCGCGCCGTTAGTCGCGGCGCAGTGGACGTTTTTCGTGTTTTTACCGATATTGGGAGCGCAGTTTTTTTGGAGGAAGTGGAGGCACGAAGCGGAGGCGGAACGTATGTACGAAGAGAGCTTACAAGCACACGCGTTGGCGACTGAACAGAGTGAAACACAAACCAAAGAGGCTCTGGAAGCGGCGTGGCCTGGTCAGGAGGGTGACATCGAATCCGACGCGAAGAGTTCGTCAAAACAACTGTCAAAAACGCTAGCCTTGAAGAAACCATTCACGTTTTACCGAAAAAACCGCGTGGCGTGGCTGGATTTGCACCTGGGTTATGCGTTGCTCTGCCCAGCCGGCGCTGTTGGCGGGGACGGGGCGAGCTGGTGGCTTTTGTTAGCGCCGGTGGTGATGTCGTTGCGGTTCGTCGGGGAAAAGGTTTCTTTTTTAAAACCGGTAAGGCGGGTACTAGCGGTTGTCGGCGGAGTCGTCGCGCTCGGGTCGGTTTTGTTCTCCGCTTCCGCGTCGCTAACGCAGGCTTTAACCAGCGCGCGAGGAGGCGGTTGGGTGGGGTGGGTGCTGTCACCAATCGCCCTGGCGGTGACGTACTTTGTGTACCTAGCCCCCGCGGCGTTGCTTCCAGGCGCGATCAAGATGGCGTTTTTTGGCCAAGGCGAATGGTTAACTGATGGGAAATTACTAACTGACACGGAAACAGAAAAGAAACCGTTAACCACGGTGGAGCAGGAAACGGAACGACGGAGTCAGCGGGTTTGGCAAGTCGTTGGTTTCTGCGCGTTCGCGGTGTCGCTCGCGACCGGGAGCGACGTCCCGATTTTTATATGTTTCTTCGCGCAACTCCTGAAAAAGAACCCGGGCCAGATGCTTCAGATTTTCATCGACAAGGGGGATAAGAATAAAGCGGCGTTTGATCAGAAAATCGCGGACGCGGCGGGGAGCGCTTTTAGTAAACTGAAGGGGAAGGGGAACGGGCGGAATACACCAGGAAGCGCGCCGTAGCGCGGGTAGGGTTACGGAAATGATGACAATCATAAAACAGTACCAGCACCGCTCCACCACCCCCTAACTCTTTGGAAAAATCGTCGTCGCTTCGCCCCCGGTTCCTCCAACGGCCGCGGCAGAGGGAACATTTGCACGTCCGTTCCCAAGCCCCCCAGGGCTTCCAGGGTTTTCTGTGAAAGGGAAACGCGTCAGGTGACGAATGATGGAGAATCGCATTCTAAGAAAACAGCAACGAAAACAAACACAAAAGAGTCAAGACCCTTGGTGGACAGGCTTTTAATAGTCTTATGCCCCCACGCGAGATCCAGTCGGGATTGAGTGTAAAAAGGGCTTGACGACAGTGGTGACTTGTAAATAACAGATCAGGAGTCACATAAAAACTTACCTCATCTTTAGCAGCTGCGCCATTCGCCACCGATGCTTTGAACCGTTCGAGTTTTGATGCAAGCAGAGCCTTAGCCTCCGCCACAGCCTCCATTGTTCCCTGTTTAGCAGCTTGTTCAGCACCTTGATACCGAGTAAACAGGTGCGGCAAGATACTTTTAATGTCTGGATGTTAGAACGAGTTACACCGCACCATCCAGTTCTTTGTCCACTCTTGTGTAGCCTCGGGAAACAGCAATTCGGAGGAATACATCCCGAGGAGCAGGTAGTAGTCCTCGGGCTTCGTGTACGCGGCTTCGTGTTCTTCATCAGTTTCGAATTGAACGGGGACGCCTAACGAATCGATGGGGCAAGGTAACAGGGCCAGCAGCGAATTTCATAGGCGAATTGATGACCTTGTCCGCCATGTCAATCATAAACAATCCGAGGCCGAGGCCTTTGTATTTCTCCTTCACGTGTATCCTCTGTACGAACAAGCAGTCGCCTCCATTTATCTCTTCAAGGAAGTGCTCATCTTGGATTTTATCAAGCAACATCCCAAGCTCCTGCTCTTCATTACCGAGTGGATCGAGGAGCACCTCGTAGTGTTCGTCGTCGCTAACGCCGAAATTGCCTAGACTACCTGGTATGTTGCTTCGGTGCACCTTCAAGCAATCAATCCAGCCGGCTTTTTCTTGTCCACCGTCGTATTTCTCGTAGTGTAGTACGCCGCGCCATGAAGTCGTGAAGACATCTTCCCACTGCTCCAGGGGGCCGTCCCCGCAGGTTTTGTGGCAGCTGAAGTTAACACTGAAGGTGCCTTCCATGGACTCGTCTTTAAACGTGCCAACGAGATCGGCAAGCGGGTCCGACAAAACAACGAAATCTGCATCACTTCTTTTGCAGCGCGGCACCGGCTTCTTCGCGTGGTAAACGCCATTCCTTAAATCCGTTCCCAGACGAGGCGTACGCTCCGGTTCGGCGTCCTCCTCGTCCTCCTCGCCGCGTGTCCGCTTCATCGGAAGCGCCAGCGGTTCTGACAAGACAAAATCGACGACACAATTTATGACCGAATCTCCTTCTCGTCCTAGCCATTCAATCATTCCTTCGCGCACGGTCTCCAGGATGTCCTCCCGTCGCCCCGACGCGTCCACGAACAACGTGGCGAAACTCGTTTCGTACGACGCGGCGACTACGTCGCAGCACGTCGCGGTTTACAAACCCCCGGGTGGCGTTGGGTCAGGGCACACGGGGGACGCGGTGAAGGATCTTGAGGCGAAGCTGGCGTACATCACGGAAACGGTACCTTTGAAGGCGGAGAACACCAGCGGGTCTACCGCGGGTGCTGGGTCCGGGGAGTTCCACACGTACCGGGCGTCACGGAGACGGGAGCAGATGCGGCTAGAGGCGATGGACAAGGAAGACGCGGCGAACACCGCGAAGGAGGCGTTCGAGTTGAGACGGGACGAGTTCGCCGCGAAGCAGGCGGCGGAGGATGGGAAGAAGCGAAACAAACGTCAGCGACGGAAAGAAACGAAAAAAGCGAACAAGAAAGCGAAGACCGGGGCGGCCGGGGTCGGGGAAGGCGAGGTGGGTTCTCTGGAGGAAAACGGCGACGGCGCGTCTGCTGACGACGACGACGACCAGGACGGGGAACGGTTCCAGGACCTGGACTAGTCGAACCATAGCAGCACCTAGCTCTTGTGTCATCTCATTTTCCGCTGATGAAACATTTTCGCAACAAAATAAACAATGGATAACGCGCGTCACTCCTCGCCGCCCTGGCGCGATGTCCACCGCGATGCCCTCGGTGCGCGCCGCTGCACCGGCGCAGCGTGTCACACTCCGCCGGCCAAGCAATCGTGTCGTCCAAAGCTCGCGATGCGTATCGCGCCACCCAAGCCGACGGCAGGCAGTCGTTGTGTTTGCGCAAGCCGCCGACAAACTAAACGCCGGCCAGACGAAATCGCAGCTCACCGCGAACGCGCCTGGGGACACTCCCGAGAACGTGTTGCGGGTTTCGAGGGGCACGTCCTTCGAGGGTTTAAAGTCCGCGTACGGGTTGGCGCTTGAGGCCGCGGAGGCGTTGGATGGCGATGACGACGAAAAGGTCGCCCGAGTGACGAAGGTGGAGTGGGCGTTCGATTGCCTGATTGCGGAGTCGCGGGTATTTTTTACGAAAAGCGTGGAAGCCGCGCCGAACGACGCGAACGCCGTGTTTCGTCTTGGAAACTTCTACCAGACCCTGGGGAAGCTTAAAGAAGCAGAAACCGAGTACCGGAAAGCATCGGTGTTAGACAACACACACGTAGACGCCATGAACAACCTAGCGTTATGTTTAACGCAGATGAACAAAATCGACGAAGCCGAGGCGTATTTTCTGCGGTGCGTAGAGATCGATAACAAGTGCGTTGACGCCATGTTCAACTGGGCGACGTTGAAGCTTGAACACAGGCAGGACTTGGACGGGTGCAGGGTGCTTATCGACCAGATCGTCATGATCGACCCAACCCTGAAGGAGCACAAACTAGTCAAGGCGCTGAGAGGGGAGGATGAAGAGACGGAGGAAAAGACGCCTTTTCTGAAAGACGTGAAAGGATTTAGGGACGTGTAGCTACTTTAAGGTAGTCCTTCCACGAATCACGGTTTCAATGGTGTCTATTCAGCGTAACAATCGCATGCATTTGGTGTGTCTCTGTTCGAACGTACGTTAGGCGTACGTATCATCATCACGACGCCAACCAAATGCCTAAATCCGGAACCCGGAACACGCCAACCAACGTCACCGCCCGACACCGTCGTCGTCGTCCATGGCGAACATCTCGGGGTCCGCGTCGTTTTCGTTTGGCGGCGCGTTCGAATTCGCGGCGTCGCCGGTCGCGCCCGCCACCCCTTCCCCCCCGTTCGCCTTGGCAAGCCGTTCCCCGATCGTCTTCGCAAGCGGCGCTTCTTCCCACCGCAACAGCGCCCAGTCGATTGTTTTGAAAAACGCGTGCGCCTTGACCTCCTCCGCGCCGCCCCGCGTGCCGAGCCGTAGGGACGGGTCACGTTGTAACAACCTGCGCAACAAGTCTTTCAACTCGGCACTCGTGACCGGAACCGCGGGGAACTCCAACGCCTGGTGGATGATGTTGTGGAACGTCTGCTCCCGCCGGCTCGCCCGGAAAGGCGTCACCCCGAACACCATCTCGTGGATGAAAATACCAAACTCCCACCAATCAATGCTCGAGGTGTGCCCCGTGCTGTTCAGCACTTCGGGGGCGAGGTACTCCTCCGTGCCCACGAAGCTGAGAGATAAAAAAAGAAAGTGTCAGTCTCGTATAGGCAATCAGGGAGGCGGAATGTGGTGGGTGGGAAATACTTACCTGTTGGTAAACGCAAACGGCTCGGCGACGATTCGGGGGTAACTGGTGTTTTGACCGCCGCCGCCGCCGCTCCCGGGAACGCGAATGCCGGTGGACATGGAAAAGCCGCGGCCAACCAAACTCGGGCTCGCGCACCGGCCGCCTTTGCCGAAGGAACCCGGAGGCTGGTCCACCGATACGCGGCCGCCGTTGAACCCGTCGCGGTTTTTTTCTTGCGAAGGCGCCACGAGTGTGTCTTTGGGTGGGTTGGGGGTGGTCGTCGCGCTGATGTCGTGAAACTCACCGGTGGGAACCGAACCCGTGTCCCTGGAACCGGCGTTCTCTGCGCGATCCGACCCCGAACCGGTTCGCGGCGCACCCACGTCCCGCCCGCGCTCGTCAAGCATCACGACGTGCGCCCTGGACGACGCGCAGTAGGAGAGGTCGAAGTCCGTGACGACGACGTGCCCGTCTTTTCTTAAGAGCACGTTTTCCGGTTTTAAGTCCCGGTAAATGAACCCCATGAGGTGCAGGTACTGTAGCGCGCACAGCACTTCGGCGGCGTAAAACTTGCCAACCTTTTCCGCGAACCGCTTGCCAGGCGCTCCCTGCAACGTCTCGTAAAGCTCGCCGCCTTCGCAGAACTGCATCACGAAGTACAGGTGCGTTTCGGTTTGAAACGCGGCGTACAGGGTGGCGCAAAACGGGTGGTCCAGGGATTCAAGAATCGTCCCTTCCGTTTTCACCCGGTGCAGTTTGTTCCGGTCGCGCATCTCTTGTTTGGACAACACCTTCATCGCGAACAAAGGTTTTGGATCGGTCGCGGCGGTACCGGCGGCGGTACCCGTGGTGCTGGATGACGTACTGGACGCCGCCGTGCCGTCAGCCGCAGTACTGGTACCCGAAGTACCACTCCCTCCCCGCAGCGCCACCAAGTGCACCGACCCGACGTCGCCGTGGCCTAGACGCTTCACGGGGGTGAAGTCATCCGGGGTGAGGCGTTCCGGTCGTCCGTTTCGCGCGTGCGTCTCCACCGCGTTTCTCAGCGCGCGCCAGTTCGGATCGGAGGCTTGGTGCGGTTTCGGCTTGGCCACGACGCCCACCATTTTTTTCCAAGGCAGATCCTCGTCCGCGAGATCCGCGATCGCGCCGCTCACCTGCGCCGCTGTTTTCTTGCTGTACTGCTTCATGCCCGCGTCGAAACTCGAATCCGGGCGAAGCGGGTCGCTGTCGTCGAACCGCCCGTCCACGGAATCCACGGACTGTTTGCTCGTACGCGTTTCATCGTCACCACCGCTGCCCGCGGAGGTTTTGTCGCCTTTTTTGTAAACCTGATTGTAAAGAAATAAATGTCAGTCCCGTATGGGCAATCGCAGAGGCGGAACGTGTTGGGTGGGAAATACGTACCGTGACGTCCACCTGGATCCCAGCTAGGAACCGGATCTTGCCAAGCTCGTCCCGCACGGGGGCTAACGTGAACATGTTCCAAAACGGCTTCCCCTGTTTCGTGTAGTTCAATAGTCGGACGGTACACTCGCGGCCCTCGTCGACGGCGCTGCGGATCTCCTGGACGGCTCGTTTGTCCGTTCTTTCGCCCTGTAGGAACCGACAGTTCCTTCCCAGAATTTCTTCCCTTGTGTACCCGGTGAAATCGAGGAAGCCGTCACTCGCGAACACAATCGGGGTGTCCGGTAAACTGGGATCGGCGATGACGAAGGATTGCTGGATCCGCTCCAACGTGGTGGCCATGTCCAAGCCGCCCCTCGTGAACCGTTCGCTTGGTAACTCGCCGCCAGTCGTTAACTCGCCTTCGTCGGTCAATCCCCCAATTGCGTTTCCCCGCTCGAACGTTGTCACCGCGGCTTCCACGTCATCCACTTTGTGCGTGTTGCTCTGTTTCAAGCGCGCGTCGTACTTCACAAGCAGCGGGAGGCCTTTTTTGTCGCTCCGCGTCGTGGAGTACTGGTGTTGCGAAGATTTGCCCTCCACGGTACCCCACTCGCTTCCGTCCCCATCCATGGTACCCCACTCGCTTCCGTTCTCTCCGCCCACGTACGCGCCACCCTCCGTGCGTGTGGTGACATCAACCTGTACTCCGATGAACTTCGCCACCGTACCGTCCGCGAGCATCACGGGCGCCACTGTGAGCAGGTTCCAAAATTTCGTCCCATCTTTGCGGTAGTTCAGCAACCGCACCGTAATCCTCTCACGGTTCCGCACCGCCTCCCCGATGCGTCTCACGTCCTCCATGTTCGTCTCAGGCCCTTGCAGGAACCGGCAGTTGTTGTTCAGAATCTCGTGGCTTTCGTAGCCGGTCATTTTCAGGAAGCCGTCGCTGGCGTACACGATGGGGCAGTCGGGGAGCGTCGGGTCGCACACGGTGAACGTGTGCCGAAGAGAGGCGAGCGCCATGGTCAGGCCCTTGGACGCCTCGGGGGCGGCCCCAGCGCCAACGCCGGCTCCGGCGGACATGGCGGCGGACGAAATCAAACGCGATTAGCCAAACGCGGGGCTGACCTCGGGAGTGCCAGAACAGAAACGCGCGTCGAACGACCGCCTTCCTTGGCTGCCGCGCCCTCGGTGCCCTGCTGACTGGTGAGATTGGATTGGATGCCAGCTCGGTGACAGGACGACGCTATCCACCGATTTGGCGCGTTTGTCGACGATCGATTCCCTGGCTAATACAGACATTTCGACGGGCGATGAATCAGGGTTTTTCACAATCATTTCTTATATGGGCAAACAGTCATGGGATTTGGGAAATGCAACCTGTCGAGGTGTTACTCTTTCCCTCTCGATCCTAAGCGCGTTCCACCCCCGCCCCTCGCGCACTCAAACACGCGCCCGTGCACCGCACCGCTCGTTTTGACACCATGGTGTTTTCACGCACGGAGCACACGCCGCTGTTGACCGGAGGTGCGTGATTTCGCCGTCGCGTGTCCGTGCCACGCACGAGGGTGTTTGGCAGGCCTGACGTGCACGTCGGGGCTAGGGGCTAGCGCTTCGCTTGCCTCGCCACCCTCCCCAGCCCACGTTTCCTGACCTCGCCATCCCCGTATCGTGTACCGACCACACCCACAGATGAGCACCACGCCGCTCGGTTCCCCGTGATGCGTGTCGTCACTGGCGTGGCGGTCGTCGCCCTCGGCCTCGTCGCCGTCGTGGTCTCCGGCAACCTCGGTGCGATTTCCGGTTCCCTCGCCACGCTTGGGCAAGGGCAGGCGGCGGAAGGCACGGAAGGGGCGTACGAAAGCGCCGAGGCCGTGCGGCGCAATGCCGCGGCGGAAGCCGCGTTCGCGAAGCAAATCTCTGTGAACGCCAAGACCGCGGCGGAGACGGCGGATTCCGTGTACGCCGCCGCGCAGGCTGAGGCGGAGAAACTCAATCGACTCGCGTCGCAAGCCACGCGGTCGTACGAGCTCGCGTCGGTTGAGGACCGGGACGCCGGGGATGCGGCGACGATGGGCACTCAGGAAACCGAAGACGACGCCCTCGGGGAGGACGCCACCCTAGTCGCGGTAACCGCGACGTACACCGCGGCGAGAGAGGAGTACCAAGCAAGCACCGATGCGCTTGTTGTGCTTTCTTTGGCCAGGTCCGAGGCGAGCGCGAGCGCGGAAGCCGCCAACGTGGCGCGCGCCGCCACGTCCGAAACCGCGGACGCCGCGAAGTCGCAGGCGGACGCCGCACACATCACCGCCGCGAAGGCGAACTTGGACGCGCAGCTCGCGAAGGAGGTTGGCGAGGAGAAACCGGGGGCGGCTATCGCGAGGGCGGAGGGCGTGGCGCGCGCGAGCGCGGGTGCGAAGGCGGCTGAAATCGCCGCCGGCAAGGCGGGGCGCAGTTTCAGCGACTCCGTGGCGAACTTTGAGGGCGCTAAGCTTTTGCTAAAGACGGCCACTGAGAGTTTCGATATCGAACAAGCGCGGAACGCTGAGTTGGCCCGTGTCTCCACGGAAACAGAGGCGCGAATGATTGACCAGAGCGACCGCGCGGCAAAGGCGAAAACCGCCGCCGCCGATCGCGTCGCCACGAGCGTTGGTTTGTACCTGGACGCCTCGGTTATGAAAGCGGAGATGAAGGACAAGGCGGACAAAGCGCTCGAGGCCGCCGCGACCGCGACTGCGGTTGCGAAAACCAGGGCGGAGGAATCCAAAGCCGCGACGTCGATGGCGCGCGCGCGGAGCGACGCGTACGACGTGAGCGCCGCGGAGCTCGTTTTGGCGGAGCGAACGGTGGAGGTGGAGACGATGAAGATGCGCGCGGTGCGGAACGCGAAGAGCGCGGCGGCGGCGGCGAAGGCGGAGACGCAGGGGGTGGAGACGGAAACGAGGTGAGAAGGGAAACGGGTGATGAGCGTGATAAATAACTACAAGATGTGTGTTTACAATTTCGGCTTTGGAATTTCTTTCGGCGAGACTGCCGGATCCTCGCCGCGAGGTTTTGGGCACCCTTTTGGTTTTTGTCTCGGCACTTCAGGCTTGGTCGTGACCTGGTCTGGCACGTTGGTTTCAAGTTCGTCGGCACCCGGATGCGCTGGCCAAGGTCTTTCTTTTGGGTTTTTGCGCTTCGTCTTTTTGGAAACGGGCGCCGCGGGGACCGTCGCGGCGGGCGACGCAATTTGTGTCTGGCGTGGTTTTTTGCCCCCGGCCGGTTTCGCGTCGACAGCACTTCCATCGACTCGTTTCGGCTTAGTCTGGGACTGTTTGGACTTTTTGGCCACCGACACGTTCGATTTCGTAACAGCCTTGACGCGTATCTTCGCCGCGTCGTTTTCGTTTTCGTTTCCGTCCCGTGTGCTCTCCGAGTGCAACCGGCGCAGCGTTTCGTTGGCGACGATATCCCTCAACCCGCCGCCAACGTTCGCGCCCGGACTGCGCGATTCAGGGACGAACCACCGCGAAGCGCCGGTTCCGGAACGCGTCAGCGACGACCCGTAACTGCCGAAACTCGGGGTGTTGCTTTTCGAGTTAACCGCAGCGTTCGCCTCCTCCTCGCGGAGAATCGCGGAAAGAGACGGGCCCGGAGAACTTGCAGTCGCGGCGGGCGTGACGGAACTCGGCTTAGCAGCGATCGCCCATGGGCTTTTTTGTGTTTCCAAAGAGCTGACCCTCGCCGCGCCGCGTCCTCCGTAGCTGCCTTTTGAAAACGCGAGCTGCGTCAGGGACACGGCGACGGCGCCGCCTGTGTTGACCGCTCTGATTTCGCGACGAGGCGAGTACGTTATGGACGTGTCCAAAGAGGAAACACTGTTGCTTTTGCTTGCCGACACAATGTCCCTCGCCGCTGTCGCGGAATAGCCCCGCGCGCGATCCCGCGCTGCCGCGGACTCGCGCGCCTGCGCGGCTGCGATTTCGCGAAGCGAGTGGGACTTCGACGACGAAGGCGCTGAGCCGCCGAGGGGCGAGTGGGACGACCCGGCTGAGTCCCACGTTCTGGGAGGCGCGTTTTTCGCCGCATCTCGCTCGGCGGCGTCCTGGGCGATTGCGGCGTCGCCGCCGCCTCGCGAATACGCGTCTTCAAGCGCGCCTGACAGGAACAGGGAAAGACCGCCTCGCGCGACTCGCGACGCCGCGGCGTCGTTCGTGCCTCTGCGCGACCGAGACGAAACGCCGGCCGGTGTTTTTGATCGAGTAACTGGTAACGGCGTTGCGGGCGGGCGAACGACGCC
>Ga0307488_10002290_pt1 | contig 16208 bp, 12 predicted proteins | sample SB02metaG_FD_202248 | JGI IMG/M metagenome (GOLD analysis project Ga0307488, IMG submission 202248) | Sea-ice brine microbial communities from Beaufort Sea near Barrow, Alaska, United States - SB 0.2 | ecosystem: Environmental > Aquatic > Marine > Coastal | place: USA: Alaska | collected... | reverse complement strand
TTTACATGAAAAGCATTGGCAACTTCACCAATTTTATAATATCTTTTTTCGGGTAAATCTATGTGCATTTTATTTTTTTTAGCGATTAGCGATTAGCGATTAGCGATTAGCGATTAGCGATTAGCGAAAGCTAAAAAACATATTTCATATAACTATTAATTAGTTCGGCTCTTGTTTCTTATTTCTAAACTACCATCTTAATCATAAGACTGTCCTTCTTCTTCTGATGCCTTTTGCATCGCTACAAACTCTGCTGGCGTTAAATCTCCATAGTAAAAGTTAATAGGATTTAAGGCCCTGCCATTTTTATGCACTTCATAATGTAAATGCGCAGAAACGGATCTTCCAGTATTACCAACGTACCCAATTAAATCGCCACGTTTTACTCTTTCTCCACGCCTTGCTTTGATCTTGCTCATGTGTGCATAAATAGTTCTATAACCATAACCGTGTTCTATATAAACTACATTGCCAAAAGTTGCACTTCTTCCAGAACGCGTTACCTTCCCGTTACCTGATGCATAAATTGGAGTTCCTGTAGATGCCGTAAAATCCATTCCTTTATGAAATTTCCTAATTTTTAAAATAGGATGCATCCTCCATTTATACCCCGAAGCCATTCTAGTTAAATCGATTAATTTTACAGGCAAAATTGCTGGAATTGCTGCTAACATTTTTTCTTTTTCTTTTGCTAAAATCACAATTTCGTCCAAAGATTTAGATTGTATGACCAATTGTTTCGATAAAATATCTACATCTTGGGTTAATTTCTTGATCATGTTAGAATTGTCATAACCGTCTAAACTTTTATATCTATTTACGCCACCAAAACCAGCTTTTCTTTGCTCATCGGGTATTGGGTTTGCTTCAAAATACAATCTATAAATATTATTATCTCTTTCTTGCAATTGGCTTAAAACAACAGAACTTTCGTCTATTCTTTTCGATAATAAATCTAAATTTAACTGTAAATTATCGTTTTCTCTGTTTACTATTCGTTCATTTGGCGACATTATGAACTGACTCAAAACGATAAACCCAATGAATGCAACCAATAAAACAGCCATAAAACCGAAAATAGTTTTCTTATAATAATAGCCTTTCTTTACAGTAATTTTTCTGTAAGAAAGTGTATCTGCATCGTAATAATATTTTACTTTTGCCATAATTATAAATATACTATTTTTACTTTCTTAAACTCGTTATTATTGATCGCGTATCTAAGAACTCGCTAATTTACAAAAATGTTTTACATCTACTTTTTTTAAGTAGTTTTTTAAAAAAAATATTAACACAATCCAGTCCCAAAGCTTCGGGAGAAACTTCTTTTTTATGAAATCTCAAGATATTCGCGCTACATTTTTAAATTTCTTTCAAGAAAAATCGCATTTAATTGTGCCTTCTGCACCAATGGTTACTAAAGATGACCCAACGCTACTATTTATAAATTCTGGGATGGCTCCTTTTAAAGAATATTTCTTAGGAAACGCAAAACCAAAAAACAATAGAATTACAGACTCTCAAAAATGTTTGCGTGTTTCTGGGAAACATAACGACTTGGAAGAAGTTGGTTATGACACCTATCATCACACCTTATTTGAGATGCTTGGAAACTGGTCTTTCGGAGATTACTTTAAGAAAGAAGCAATTGCTTGGGCTTGGGAGTTATTAACCGAAGTTTATAAAATAGATAAAGACATTTTATATGTGACCGTTTTTGAAGGTTCTGATGATGCAGACAATCTTGAAATGGATACTGAAGCGTATGATTTGTGGAAACAATTTATTGCTGAAGACAGAATTTTAAAAGGAAATAAAAAGGATAATTTCTGGGAAATGGGCGAACAAGGACCCTGTGGACCCTGCGCTGAAATTCACATAGATATTCGTTCTGCAGAAGAAAAAGCAAAAGTAGATGGTAGTACTTTGATCAACCAAGATCACCCGCATGTGGTAGAAGTATGGAATTTGGTTTTTATGCAATTCAATAGAAAAGCAAACGGATCTTTGGAGGAGTTACCAAACAAACACATAGACACAGGAATGGGTTTTGAACGTTTATGTATGGTTTTACAAGGAGTACAATCTAATTACGATACCGATATTTTTAAACCGATTATCAGCGAAATTGGCACGATAACCAATACCACATATGGCGCTAATAAGGAACAAGATATTGCAACACGTGTGATTTCAGATCACGTAAGGGCTGTTGCTTTTTCTATTGCCGATGGCAAACTACCAAGTAATACGGGAGCTGGTTACGTAATTCGTAGAATTTTAAGAAGGGCTATTAGATATGGATTTACATTTCTAGATAAAAAAGAACCATTTATTTATAGATTGGTAGACGTTTTAAGTGAAAAAATGGGAGAAGCTTTCCCAGAATTAAAAGCGCAAAAACAGCTCATAAAGAACGTAATTAAAGAAGAAGAAACTTCATTTTTAAGGACTTTGGATAAAGGGCTTGTTTTATTAGATGCTATTATTGCAGCCTCTGACTCCAAAGAAATCTCTGGTGAAAAAATATTCGAATTGTACGATACCTTTGGTTTTCCAGTTGATTTAACAGCATTAATTTTATCTGAAAAAGGATATACTTTAGACACAAAAGGTTTTCAAGAAGAACTTCAAAAACAAAAAAAGAGATCGAGAGCTGCTGGTGAGACGTCTACTGAAGATTGGACGGTATTGGCCGATGATTCCGCTGAAACATTTATTGGTTATGATGCTTTAAACGCTACTGTAAAGCTAACAAGATACAGAAAAGTAACGTCTAAAAAAGACGGGGAAATGTATCAATTAGTTTTGAACGAAACACCCTTTTATCCTGAAGGTGGCGGACAAGTTGGAGACAAAGGATCTCTAGAAGATGCTCAAGGAGCTCTTGTTTATATTTTAGATACTAAAAAAGAAAACAACATAATTATTCACTCTACAAAAAATCTTCCAAAGCATTTAAACGAAGGTTTTAAGGCCGTTGTAGATAAAAAACAACGTTCTAGAACAGCATGCAATCATACCGCGACGCATTTATTGCATCAAGCTTTAAGAGAAGTTTTAGGAACACATGTAGCACAAAAAGGTTCTGCTGTAAATTCTAAATATTTACGTTTCGATTTTTCTCATTTTTCTAAATTAACGGTTGATGAATTACATGCAATAGAAAACTTTGTAAATGCGCGTATTTCAGGAAAACTTCCTTTAATAGAAAAAAGAAACATACCAATACAAGAAGCAATTGATCAGGGTGCAATGGCTTTATTTGGTGAAAAATATGGTGATACCGTAAGGGCTATAAAATTTGGTAAATCTATAGAACTCTGTGGTGGAACACATGTGGAAAATACAGGAGATATTTGGCACTTTAAAATAAAATCTGAAGGCGCAGTTGCATCAGGAATTAGAAGAATTGAAGCAATAACAAATGATGCTGTTAAAAATTCTTATTTTGAAAATAATGAAACTTTAATTAAAATTAAAGAGCTCCTAAGCAATGCAAAAGAACCTGTAAAAGCAGTTCAAAAATTACAAGACGAAAACACTTCACTGCAAAAACAAATAGAACTACTTTTAAAAGAGAAAGCACAAAACTTATCTGGCGAAATTAAAAAGCAACTGCAAGAAATAAATGGCGTACAGTTTTTAGCGACTAAAGTTGATTTAGATGCAAACGGTATTAAAAATTTAGCTTTTACTATTGGAAAAGAACATGAAAATTTATTTTTACTATTTGCCTCTTCAGAGAAAAAGGACAAAGCAATGTTGACCTGCTATATTTCTAAAGAGCTGGCAAATGAAAGAGGTTATGATGCTGGTAAGGTTGTTCGGGAATTAGGAAAATTAATTCACGGCGGCGGTGGAGGACAAAATTTCTTTGCAACTGCTGGTGGAAAAAATCCTGCAGGAATCCCTAAAGCTTTAGAAAAAGCAAAAGATTATTTAGTTTAAAATGAAATTACAAACGAATATACCCCTAAAAAAACAAGCTGATAATTTAATAGACTATCACTCTAAAATACTCTTATTGGGTTCTTGTTTTTCAGAGAATATTGGTGCTAAACTTTCGTATTTTAAATTGCAATCAAACCAAAATCCGTTTGGAATTCTTTTTCACCCGAAAGCAATAGAAAATTTAATTTCCAGAGCTGTTAACGAAGAAAGTTATACCGAGACAGATTTGAATTTTAATAAGGAACGCTGGCATTGTTTAGATGCACATTCTAGTTTAAGTGCTTCTAATAAAAAGGATCTTCTAACAAACTTAAATACAGCGTTAATTGACACAAAAAAACAACTAGAAGAAGCCACGCATATTAGTATTACTTTAGGTACTTCTTGGGTTTACAAGCTTATAGAAACAGGCACAGTGGTTGCAAATTGTCATAAGATTCCGCAAAAAAAATTCTTAAAAGAAATCTTATCTGTTGCCGAAATTTCGAAAGTTTTAAAGAATAGTATTGCTTTAATAAAAGCAATAAATACCAATGCATCAGTAACATTTACAGTTTCTCCTGTGCGGCATTTAAAAGATGGTTTTATAGAAAACACAAGAAGCAAGGCCCATTTAATTGCAGCCATTCATGCGCTTGTTAATCCAACAAACAACACCCATTATTTTCCTTCCTATGAAATTATGATGGACGAGTTAAGAGAATACCGCTTTTATAAGGAAGACATGATTCATCCAAATACAACAGCTATCAACTATATTTGGGAAAAATTTGTTGCTACTTGGTTTTCTAAAGAGTCTCAAGACACCATGCACGACATCGAAGTAGTTCAAAAAGGAATTGCTCACAAACCTTTTAACGAAAATTCTAATGAGCATCAGCGGTTTTTAAGAAATTTAGAGCTCAAGAAAAAAGTACTAACACAGAAATATTCTTTTATTTCTTTTGAAAGAAAAGCATAAAAAAACAGTGCATCTAAATAGATGATTGCATTCCTTTAAAACTAGTTTAGCTATCCAATCCATAAAAGAAAACACAGTTAATTCTATAACTACAGAAATTATGGTTTTAGCTTAACGTCTTTATACATAAGCAGTGATTTAGACCTGCTAAAAAAATGTTTGAAACTATTAAGAAAGAAACAGTATTAGCGATTGTAAGTTATTCTAACTCTTTTGCTACATTTTGCCAAGGGCCACCATTAATTACATCTATGCCATTTTGAGTTAAAAACTGAGCTGCTTGACCACTTCTACCACCACTTCTACAAACTGCAATTATAGGTTTACCCCAAGATTTAATTTGTTCTATTTCTGAAGGAACTACCGTTAAAACAATATGTTTCGCGCCTTCTACATGTCCTTCATTCCACTCCTCTAAAGTTCTAACGTCTAAAACTATTGCCTCTTTGTCTAAATACTCTTTTATTTCTGCACTCATGTTTTTTTGTTTAAAATGTCAAGTAAAGCCCGTATTTTATATTTCCGATTCTTCGACCTTTAATAAATTTAATCCGTTTTCTATTAACTTCTTGTAAGCATCATTTTCATGCAATACTAACAAGTTAGAATATAATTCTTCTCGTATCGGCAAATGATACTGCAAAGCTACTTCATAAAGTTCTAAATTCAATAACCAATCCGTCGAAAAATATTTTTTCAACTGATTAAAAATACGTATTATATTTTCTTCAGAAACTAAATTTGTTTCCCGCATATTCCTTACTTTTTCATATAAAGAATACAATTCTCTTTCTTTATCGGAATACTGTATTTTGTGTGTTTTTGTTTTAGAAACTTCACTTTTATCTTCAAATGAAGTAATATCTGCGGCATCTGCATATGCCGAAACTACATCTTTACCAACTGCCATATCATAAATTCCCCAAGCTGGTTTAAAGAGCACCTTTTCACCATAAGTAACAGTACAGTTTTCAAAAGAAACTAATAATATTTTACCGCGTAAATCTCTAGTTCCTGTAATCAAATCTCCAACAACTTTTATGCCGCCTTCAAATTCTAAAGAAGTTCTTTTTCCTTCATAAATTTGATACGCTTCTAAATCTCTAGGACTCATGTTTTCAATAGGAATATTAATTCCTTTTAACTTTCCAACAGGACTTCCAAAACCATTTACATGCGTTTCTACACCATGACCAATTAATTCTTTATCTCTATTGGACAAAGCTGTTAAACCAGTCGTTTGGAAATAAATAGGTTTGTTGTTTTCGTCTGCAATTACATTTTCAAAAACGCCAGACACTTGCAATCCTGTACTCAGCTCAATAGTCCCTAAATTCTTAGAATTTATTAATTTTTGAATTCCTATTAGCCCTCCTTTTCTAATGGCCATAGTGTTTGCAAATTGTTCCAATACCAAACTTAAATGCGCAAAATTGGGCGTTACAAATAATTGTGGTTGTGGTTTTGTAATATCAAAATTTACATCAATAGCTTCTATAGAATACGGTCTTTTTACAACTTCATCTTTCATACACCAAGCGCTTTCCCCGATAGAAGAGAGCAACCCTGCTCCATAAATTTTAGCGTTTTCTAAGGTACCAATCATACCGTACTCTACCGTCCACCAATGTAAATTCCGTATTTGTGCCATTTCAGACAGTTCGCCCATATTATCTTGTATATCGGCTACTTTTTCTTCTGCATCTTTAACTTCACTTACCGAAGAATTTGGATTTTCTTTTAAAATAGACAGCAGACGAATTGCTTCATAGATTTCAAAATCTTTCGCCGAAGAAATAGCCTTACATCCGATTTCACCAAAACGTCTTAAATACTCTGCATATTCTGGGTTTGCTATAATGGGTGCATGTCCAGCAGCTTCATGAATAATATCTGGCGCAGGAGTATATTCTATATGATTTATAGTTCTCATGTCTGACGCAATTACCAATACATTATAGGCTTGGAACTCCATAAATGCATTTGGCGGAATAAAGCCATCTACCGAAACTGCTGCCCAGCCAATATCTTTTAAGATACGATTCATTCCTGCCATATAAGGTATTTCCTCTGGTGAAATGCCTGTTTTAGCAAGTCCTTCGATGTACGAATTATGTGCAACTTTACTTAAATAATCAACATTAATTCGCATTACATATCGCCAAACTGCTTGGTTTTGCGGTGTATATTCTTCATAAGGTTGGTTTATAACAAACTTATGAAGGTGTTTTGGTAGTTTTTTTGTGACATCATTCAATTGAAAGTGCATACTCATCTATTTCTTGAATTATTACCACAAAATTACACATTATAATGAAGAATATTTATTTTATATCCGTTAATTTAAAATATCGCTTTTATTATTTTTTAACCTCTTAGGTATGCATTGTTCCTTCACTGGATTCCCAAAAATGACTATAGGTTTAAAAATATTAAAAGAAAGCGTATTTGTACTTTTAATAGAAAGAAATTAGCATTCCATTGGTTCTCGTATATTGTTTTCCAAGGTTCGAGAACTAGTACGCTATCGGTTTCGTGAAATTGTCAATAAAAAAGAAAAAACTTTCTTATTTTTACGGTTCAATTTCAGAAAATGAACAAGAAAGTAATCTTAATGATTTTAGATGGTTGGGGAATTACACAAGACCCAAAAGTATCTGCTATTTTCAACGCCAAAACACCTTTTATAAACGGTTTGTACGATACATATCCTAGTGCAGAATTAAGAACAGACGGTTTACATGTTGGCTTACCAGAGGGTCAAATGGGAAATTCTGAAGTTGGTCATATGAATTTAGGTGCTGGTAGAATTGTCTATCAAAATTTAGCTAGAATTAATAAAGCAGTAAAAGAAAAAACGCTGGGTACCGAAAAAGTATTGCTAGATACTTTTAAACATGCTAAAAAAAACAATAAAGATGTTCATTTATTAGGTCTGGTTTCTGATGGTGGTATTCATGCACACATTAATCATGTAAAAGGGATTTTAGATATTGCAAAAGAAAATAAAGTAGACAATGTGTATTTGCATGCATTTACAGATGGTAGAGATTGTGATCCAAAATCTGGAACCTTTTTCATAAATGACATTCAAGAGTACATGAAAGAAAGTACAGGAGAATTGGCATCTGTTACTGGGCGTTATTATGCGATGGATAGAGATAATAGATGGGAACGTGTCAAGGAAGCATATGCTGGTTTGGTAGATGGAATTGGAACAAAAACTACAGATGTAGTTGCCGAAATGAATAAAAACTATGCTGCAGGAATTACAGATGAATTTCATACATCTATCATTGCTACAAATAGCAATGGCACTCCAAAATCCCAAATAAAAAAAGGAGATGTTGTTTTATTTTTTAACTATCGAACAGACAGAGGAAGAGAATTAACAAATGCGCTATCTCAAAATGATTTCCCTGAATTTGGAATGAAAAAGTTAGACTTATACTTTACCACCTTCACCTTATACGACGAAAGTTTTAAAGGAATAAACGTTATTTACAATAGCGATAATATCAAAAACACCTTAGGAGAAGTGCTTTCTAAAGCAGGCAAAAAACAAATTAGGATTGCAGAAACAGAAAAATATCCACACGTTACCTTTTTCTTTTCTGGTGGACAAGAGACTCCTTTTGAGGGGGAATCTAGAATTTTAAAGAACTCGCCAAAAGTAGCTACTTATGATTTAAAGCCAGAAATGAGTGCCTACAAATTAACAGATGCTTTGTGCGAAGAACTAGAAAAAGGTGCGCCAGATTTTATTTGCTTAAATTTTGCAAACGGAGATATGGTTGGTCATACAGGAGTTATGGAAGCTGCCGTTAAAGCATGTGAAACTGTAGACAATTGCGTGAAAAGAGTAATTGAAACGGGTTTAAAAAACGGATACTCTACTTTATTAATTGCAGATCATGGCAATTGCGAAACAATGATGAATCCAGATGGTTCTCCAAATACAGCGCACACAACAAATCCTGTTCCATTCATTTTGGTTGATAAAGAAATAAAATCTATAAAAAATGGTATCTTAGGGGATATTGCACCCACTACTTTAGAATTAATGGGTGTTGAGCAACCAGAAGAAATGACACAGCACTCACTGTTATAAACATAAAAAATCAGAAAAATGAAATATTTTTTTTTCCTATTATTTACAATTACATTATTTTCCTGCCAGGCTCAAAGAGAAGTAACTGCCACAAAAAATAAACAAGGAGATCTCATTGGTTTTGCAAATAAAGAATCTTTTAAGCAAGCACCATACGATGGTTGGTTTACTCAAAACTTTGATGCTTACACCCCAAATGAAGCAACAATTTCTTCATTAAAAACAATGCTAAACGGCGTTACAATTAAAGGATTTATGGGTACTTGGTGTGGAGACAGTAAGAGAGAAACTCCGCATTTTTATAAAATTTTAGAATTGGCAAATTTCAACTTTAAAAATTTAGAGTTGGTTACTGTAAATCGTTCTAAAAGAACACCAGACAACCTACAGAAGGGTTTCAATATAAAAAGAGTACCGACATTTATTTTTTATAAAAAAGGGCAAGAGATTGGACGTTATGTTGAATATGCTATAGAATCTCTAGAGAAAGATATGTTAAAAATTGTTGCAGGTGAAGCCTACAAGCATGCATACGACAGTAGCAAATAAAGGAGTACCAGCAACTTCTAGATTTCTTAGATTTTAATGTTGTCATCGGTTAAGATAGATATTTTAAAAATATATGTGGCAATACTTTTTGCTTTTGAAAAGCTAACAAAATACCAAAGTAAAAATTACAGACCACTTCTTTAGATCTAAAGAAGTGGTTCTAGATTTAAAAAAGCCATTATTTTCTGAACCGAAATTGTATTGCGCTATTTAAGACATCTAAAAAATTGCCCAAAGAAGACTTCATAAAAAATACTACAAAGGATAAATCCGATACAGTTGGTCGGTAAAAAACAGTAGTTTCATAGGTGAGTTAAAAGTTTACAAACAAATTTTTAACTTTAAACAAGAAGTAAAAAAAGGAAAAGAATTTTCTCTTTCCTCAAATCCCCATTTAAGTCTCCTGTTTCCTTAAATTACGCTAACTTTGCTGTTCAATTTTTTTTAATATGATTAAGATTAAGACCAAAGAAGAAATAGAAATTATGCGCGAAAGTGCTTTGATCGTTTCCAAAACATTAGGGATGCTTGCGAAGGAGGTAAAACCTGGAGTTTCCACTTTATATTTAGACAAATTAGCAGAAGACTTTATTAGATCAGAAGGTGCAATTCCTGGTTTCTTAGGCTTGTACGATTTCCCTAATACACTTTGCATAAGTCCAAATTCTCAAGTGGTTCACGGCATTCCAAATAAAAACCCGTTAATAGAAGGCGATATTGTTTCAATAGATTGTGGTGCTAAAAAAAATGATTTTTATGGAGATCATGCATACACGTTTGCTGTTGGTGAAATTGATATAGAAACTAGAAAATTATTAGACGTTACCAGAGAAAGTTTATACGTTGGTATTAGAGAGTTTAAAGTAGGAAACAGAGTCGGAGATGTTGGTTATGCTATTCAGAAATTCTCAGAAGACAGAGGCTATGGTGTTGTTAGAGAATTAGTTGGTCATGGGTTGGGTAGAGTAATGCATGAAGATCCTGAAATGCCAAATTATGGGACAAGAGGAAAAGGAAAAAAGTTTACCGAAGGAATGGTCGTTGCCATTGAGCCGATGACCAACTTAGGAACTCATAAAATTAAACAACATTCAGATGGCTGGACAATTACCACTTTAGATGGAAAACCTTCTGCCCATTTTGAGCACGATATTGCTATTTTAAACGGCAAACCAGAATTACTTTCTACTTTTAAGTATGTTCATGAGGCTTTAGGCATAGAAACGAATGAAGAAGATGAATTTAGACAATAAAAAAAGACACAAATTTTACTAGTTCATACCAAAAATCAATTCACTTATTTGTAACCCTATGAAACCTCAACTTCTACATAAACAAGACGCCATTCATATTATTGAAGTTTGTATGGAGGTTCATGTGGAATTAAGGAAAATTTTTAGTGAGATACTTAGCGTTTGAATTCAAAAGATTAAAATCTTTTACAAAAGTAAAATGAGGGCTGCTAGTCAATCTTACTGAAGATAGTTTAAAGTACAAAAGAGTTGTTTTATATTTTTTTTGCGTAATTCGTATAATTTATGTCTCTATTTAAAGTCATCCTAAATACAATCCCGAGACCTTGGTTAATAAAGGCTAGCTATATCGTTAGACCACTAATTGCTTGGTATCTTAAAGGTGATAATTTCACAGATCCTATAGATGGTAAAAGCTTTCGAAAATTTTTATCTTATGGGTATGGTAAGCAAAGAGCAAATGCACTTTCACCCTCTACGCTATCACTAGAAAGACATCGTTTAATGTGGCTTTTCTTGAGAGACGAAACACCCTTTTTTAAAGCAACAACTAAATTAAAAGTTTTACATATTGCACCAGAACAATGTTTTTTAGATATTTTTAGAAAACAGAAAAATTTAGAATATACTACTTCAGATTTAGAGTCTCCTATTGCAGACGTAAAAGCAGATATTTGCGATTTGCCTTTTAAAGAAAACGAATTTGATATTATTTTCTGCAATCATGTTTTAGAACATGTTCCAGATGATACAAAAGCAATTCAAGAGTTATATAGAGTTTTAAAACCAGGTGGATTTGGTGTTTTTCAAATTCCTCAAGACTTATCTAGAGCAGAAACCTTTGAAGATAATACCATAACAGACAAAAAAGAGCGCGCTAAAATATTCGGACAATATGATCACGTTAGAGTGTATGGGTGTGATTATTTTGATAAACTGCGAAGTATTGGCTTTCGGGTTGATGAAGTGGATTACACCAAAAAAATCACTTCACAGCAACTTAATCGCTTTTGTTTAATGCAAAATGAAATTCTTCCGGTATGTTATAAGTTGTAAGATTGCAACTTACTGGTTACTACTCTTTGTAGTTCGTATATTCCTCTAGATTTCCTTCCATATTTGTAAACAATAAAATAACTTTTAATTTTTTGTGTTTATCTAGAAAATATTTTGTCTTTTCTAAACCCATCGCCATAAAAGCGGTTGCATAGGCATCTACATCGGCACAATCTAAATTGGCAATTACAGAAACACTCAATAAGTTACTTTCTGTAGCGAAACCTGTTTTAGGATTTATTGTATGCACATATTTTTTACCAGTATCAGTAATTCTAAATTTTCTATAATTCCCCGAAGTTGCCATTGCCTTATTAGATAAATTTAATTTTTTAAAACCTGCATTAGCGTCAGATTGTATGGGATCTACCAACTGTACAATCCAAGGTTTTCGACCCTTTTTAAAACCGCCTGTTCTAATTTCTCCACCAATTTCCACCAAGTAGTTGGTTACTTTTTTACTTTCTAAAAAGCGCGCAATGACATCAATTCCGAAACCCTTTGCTATGGAATTAAAATCTAAATAAAACCCAGGCTTTTCTTTAACAATACTCTTATTTTTAAGTTTCACTTTATCTAAGCCAACAAACTGCATTTGCGCTTTTACTTGATCCTCTGTTAAATTGTGTTTTTCTATTTTAGGCCCAAAACCCCAAGCATTTACCAAATTACCAACTGTAGGATCAAAAAAACCATCTGTTTCTTTGAATATTCTTTTCGATTTCTCAAAAACCTCAATAAAGAAATCATCTACAATTACACTGGTATCCCCTTTGTTAATTTTAGAGATCGCTGAAGATGGCATATACGTAGACAACGAGAGATTCATTTTTAAAAATAAACTATCCACACTTTTTTGGTAGTTTTTGTCTGAATTTAAATAGGTTATTTTATAAGTGGTTCCAAAAACCAAACCTTTTAAAGTATAATCTTTAAAAACTGGTTCCTTTTTACAGGCTGAAAAAACAAAAAGAAATGAAAAAATAAGAAGAAAATAAAAGTATTTCATAAGGTATTGATCTGTAAAGCAAAAATAGCATATAATTTTATCACAAATTATTGATAATCGTTCTTTTTATTCATTGATTTTATTAAATTTGTGAAGCGTAATCAATAAACAAAAAATATATGAAAAAAATATCTTTAATTTTAGTATCCGTAATCTTGGTTAGTTCGTGTGTTTCTAAAAAAGATTTTGCAGCATTGCAGTCAGAAAAGACAAAAACGCAAGCGCAATTAGTAAATGTAAAAGGAAATTTGCAAAAATGTTTGATTGATAAAGATGAAAAGGTTTTAGCTTTAACAGAGCAAATAAAATACTTACAAGCCGATAAAAAAAATGCGTTAAATCAAGTTGAAAACTTAACAGTTTTAACACAATCTTCCTCAGATAACATCAAAACGGTTATAGCTCAGTTAAGTGCAAAAGACAAATATATTAATGGTGTTAGAGAGGCAATGACTCAAAAAGATTCTTTAAATCTTGCCATAAAATATCATTTAACCAGAAACCTAACAGAAGGCATACAAGACGAAGACATTGAGGTTAATATTGAAAAAACAGTAGTTTTTATCTCTATCTCTGATAAATTATTATTTAAAAGTGGAAGCTATAATGTTTCGGATGGCGCATATACTGTTTTAGAAAAAATTGCTAAAGTTATAAATGACCAACCACAAATGGAAGTTATGATTGAAGGTCACACAGATACTACTCCAATTAAAACAGTTTTTATTAAAGATAACTGGGATTTATCTGCTTTAAGAGCAACTTCGATAACACGAATTTTACAATATAAATTTGGTGTAAAACCAAATCGTTTAATTGCAGCTGCAAGAAGTCAATACATTCCCTTAGTGGAAAATGACACTCCAGAAAATAGAGCAAAAAACAGAAGAACAAAAATTATTATCATGCCAAAATTAAATCAGTTTTTTGATTTATTAGAGCAAGATGCTAACTAATTTTCAACTCCTTTTTAAAATATAAAAAACCACCCTTTTAGGGTGGTTTTTTTTCACACAACCATTTCGAAAGCGCAAGATTACCTTATTTTGAATAATAACAAAACCTGCGTAATTTTAATAAAAAAGTGATTGTATTAAAACTTAATCAAGTTTGACACCAGTAAGGATATAGGTATCTGTCAAAATGATAAAAAAAGAAATAAAGGTGCAAAAGAAGCAGCGCATGTATTTGAGCAAAAATGATCATTAAACTAAAATTAAATCAGTTTTTTGAGTTAGAAAAGCAGGACACTAAATAAATTCTAGTTTCTAATTATATTTTAAAACCACTCTTTTAAAGTAACTTTTTGTTTGTATTCACCAAAAACAAACTATTGACTTTACCATTTAAATAGTATACTTTAGCTTTAATAATGTGTTACTTGTCAAAGACATACAAATTAAAGGAGTCATGTTTTGTTTTAGCTAGCGATAAAAAAACATTTTATTACGCTCAAAGGAACACGTAATACGTGCGATTCTTTTATATGTAGTGCTTTTTTAAATCTAACCACTCCTAAATAAAGAGCCTCTATAACGCCACGCTCAAAACAACTGCGGACTGCAGAACAAAAGAAAATGTCAACTAAAAAAGAAGTAAAACAGCGGCTAATCTCACAAAAAAAAGAGCAGCCAAACCCTTTAAAATGTAGTGAAGAAGAGCACAAAGCGCTATTTAACTCGATGACAGATATGTTTCAAGTTGTAGAACTCGTGTATGATAGCAGAGGAAAACCTATTGACTGCTATTTTCGTGAAGTAAATCCAGCCCTAGAGAGGTTAACTGGAAAAACAAGCGCACAATTGATTGACAAAAAAGTGCGAGACCTATTTCATCTTGAAGAGTGTTGGCTAGAAAGATATCACCGCATTTTAACTACAGGTGCGTCTGAGAGCTTTGAAGATTATGGAAAAGAATTTGACCAATATTATAGGGTAATTGCCTGGAAGGCAGGAAAAAATAAAATAGCTTCAATTTTTACCGATATTACAACACAAAAGAACGCAGAACACAGTTTAAAACAAGCCAAAGACAATCAATATAAAATGCTCTTTGACTCCATGACAGAGTTGTTACAGACTATAGAACTTACTTACAATAAAGAAGGGAGACCGTTAGATTATTATATAAGAGACATCAATACTTCGTTTGCCTCTTTTCTTGGAAAAACTAAGAAAGAATTAATAAACAAAAAAGTATCCTCAGTAATAAATAGCATAAAAGAAAGTTGGCTAAATACTTTTGCAGAAGTAGAAAATACAGGTATAGCAATTAGTTTTGAAGATTATGCATCAGACTTTAATAAACATTTTTATTGTACTGCTTGGAAAATATCCAAAAACCTTTTAGGTGTCTCATTAACGGATATCACGCAACAAAATATAGAGAGAGAAATACGTGCAGGAGAATTAGCGGATGCGAACAAAAAACTTGCTTTTCAAAATAAAGAAAAAGAAAAACGTGCAAATGAACTGGCACTAGCCAATACAGAACTTGCGTTTCAAAATAAAGAAAAAGAACAGCGTGCAAATGAACTGGCACTAGCAAATACAGAACTTGCATTTCAAAATAAAGAAAAAGAACAGCGTGCAAATGAACTGGCAATAGCAAATACAGAACTTGCATTTCAGAATAAAGAAAAACAAAAACGAGCAGACGAATTGGCAATTGCAAATGTAGAACTGGCTTTTCAAAACAAAGAGAAAGATAAACGCGCAGACGAATTAGTACTTGCAAACTCAGAACTGGCATTTCAAAATAAAGAAAAAGAAAAAAGAGCAAATGAATTAGATATTGCTAATAAAGAACTGGCATTTCAGAGTAATGAAAAAGAAAAGAGAGCAAAGGAGTCCGTTCTAGCCAACGAAGAGAAAGCAAAACGAGCAGACGAATTGGCAATTGCAAATGTAGAACTGGCTTTTCAAAACAAAGAGAAAGATAAACGCGCAGACGAATTAGTACTTGCAAACTCAGAACTGGCATTTCAAAATAAAGAAAAAGAAAAAAGAGCAAATGAATTAGATATTGCTAATAAAGAACTGGCATTTCAGAGTAATGAAAAAGAAAAGAGAGCAAAGGAGTCCGTTCTAGCCAACGAAGAGAAAGCAAAACGAGCAGACGAATTGGCAATTGCAAATGTAGAACTGGCTTTTCAAAACAAAGAGAAAGATAAACGCGCAGACGAATTAGCACTAGCAAATACAGAACTTGCATTTCAAAATAAAGAAAAAGAACAGCGTGCAAATGAACTGGCAATAGCAAATACAGAACTTGCATTTCAGAATAAAGAAAAACAAAAACGTGCAGATGAACTGG
>Ga0307488_10002289_pt1 | contig 16210 bp, 27 predicted proteins | sample SB02metaG_FD_202248 | JGI IMG/M metagenome (GOLD analysis project Ga0307488, IMG submission 202248) | Sea-ice brine microbial communities from Beaufort Sea near Barrow, Alaska, United States - SB 0.2 | ecosystem: Environmental > Aquatic > Marine > Coastal | place: USA: Alaska | collected... | reverse complement strand
GGTGGAATATGAGGAGGAGGCGGCGGCGGCAGTGGTCGCGGCATCTTAGCGCACGTGCGGTCGAGTGTTTATAGCGGTGTAATTTGTCATTTCATGTGTTCGTGATTCATTATTCATGATTCATGCTGGCCTCTCGAATTGGCGGCGGGTGTCAGCTCAAACTTCGCGCGTGCGTGGTTACGTGCGCATTCATTTTGTACTCGTATGTCACGCTTATGTGCAGTGCTGTGACCGGCTGATAGGCCCCGATGTGTGCGTATAAAGCGAAACACGTATCCCAATCAACCCTCACACTCCCGACTCTTTCGGGGACTGGTTTATGCGCTAGAAGAAGTCACTTCCAATCCGGCGGGGGGCGCTGCTCCGGCGGGGGGAGCTGGTACGCCAGGTAGCCGGTCAGGTGCACGTCCGGGGACCAGGGCCTTGCTTCGTGTTTTTATTATTATTTTCCAGTACTAACCCCGCATCCCGTATCCTTAAACGCGTGGAGGCGGCTCTCTCGCCCTCCCTCATATCTATCTCGCTCTCGCTTCTCTCTCTCTCCGGGCACGATTGGTAAGTGGACAGCGTGTTCGGCCTTGCCGGAGGCACCGCCATGCCATCGCAGCTGGAGTCGTCGTCCATGCTGTAGCGGCGCAACTTGAAATTGAAAGCGAAAATTGATAGCAGTTTGTCGTACTTTTAGTGTCAAGCACTGACACCAGGCGCTTTCAATAGAGTAGCACGTGGTAAGCTCACGAAGCATCACACACGGGCAATATGTATGACACGCCAACGCGTGTCATTCCGTGCTTGCAAACACAGGTTTCAACCTGCACCGCCCTACCATGGGTTCCACGGTGAACTCCATGGGGCTGCTGAAAATGAGGTCCAGGCGGCACGCCTCCGAGGCGCAGGGTCCCGCACGGCGACCCCCCTTTCGAGCTCAACTACCATCATCTTCGAGTGCAGTGACTTTGTGTTGTGGGTTAGGGTGTCAAGAGAGCCACTTATGTTGCTACGAACACCAGTGCCTGAGGGATATGATGAGTGGATCCTCGGTACTCCCGGCTCGTGCCAGTGCGGTGGGTTAGGATGTCATGAGAGCCGCTTCCGCGTGTATTGGGGTATGTAAGGAGGCACCGGGCTTTCACCCTGCCCTCCGTGGGAACGAGAGGCAGGCCCTGCTGTTGGTTGAAGTGTCAAGAGAGATGCTTACACGTCCACGTGTTGATACGGGTATTCAAGGAGGCACCATGCTTTCGCCCTAGCACCCGTGGGGACGAGAGTCGGGCCCCGCCACGAAGTGGGGTTTGCCGTAGTGCCCGCTCAGGGCGCAGATCACAAACGCATCATTGTGCTCCGGCGACACCACCGCCCAGAGCCTTGTTACGCAAGTTCACTTTTCAGATCAACTAGTAGAAACACCTGAGAGGAAGACAGAGGGACGATTCCGCGTGTATATGGAGGCACCTCCAGGCTTTCGCCCTGCCCCCCGTTTGTAAGAGGGAGTGGGATATAGAGGGAGAGACGATTCCGCGTGACTGTATACAGATGCACCTCCAGGCACTTGCCCCGCCCCCCGTGAAAACTACAACCGTCGGTACCTATGAGTGGATGAGTGGTTTCGGGTGAGCTTTCAGGCACAAAACGACTCAAGTAAAGCTGAACAGGGAATCGCGAGACAGTGTGAGGCTCTACCACCGCGCCGCCGCTGCGGCACGTGACCCGCAAGGGTGCGCCCTTGTAGTAGGTAGCCACGGCCACACGTGTACATGCCAGTGACAGCATGTGGTCAGATCATGGAGCACCACACACAGCAACTCGCTAGACACACCGACGACGTCTTATTTCATCACCGATATAGCCGAGTGTGCCAAGCAACGAGCAACGAGCAACCCCACCCTGTGTGTGGTGCGAGTGGGCCTGGCGATCGCCGCCTGCGTGATGTGCAAGACGTAGCGGCCGTGCTCCGCGATGGGCGGCGTGAACAGCGTGGACACGCCCGCCGCCACCTTTAGGCCCAAGAACTCCTGCTTGTACTCCATCGATGCCGATCTGGCAACGTGCCGGTGGCGTTGTGCGCGAGAAGTGTTGTTACCAGCGAACAAAAATAAAGCTGTCCTCCAAAAAGCTGACAGGGTGCCGTCTGGATGTGCGTGTTCTGCAAGAAAACTCAAACCGAACCCCGCGGCAACAAGTGTCCGTCTCTCTCCCCGCCTTCACACACACAGCCCGGCCCGCGCGCGCATGATCCCCTGCATCGGACACGCGCTCACGCATGGGGAAGAACGCGTCCAAGCCGCGCGCGGCCCCCACGGTCTTCCGTGTTCACGACACGGCTTCCCCTCCGGAGTTCACCTCCGGCTACACCTTCGATAACCCCGCACCCGGCACGGCGGCAGGGGCTTACACTCGTCCACTTTTCAGCTCAACCTGAGTCGTTTCTGACACAAAATACACACTAGTAGACACCGCCTGATGCCCAATATTGCCCCCTAGCCACCCGCTAAACAATACATGAATGGACCCCCTGTCCCACACAAAGCGCTTACGTTGAGCCGAAAAGTGGACGAGTATAAGCCCCTGCACGGCGGAGGAGCGGCACGTCCGTTATGTTGCGGCGCAGGTTGCCCGCGGCGGCGGGGCGGGCGGCAGGGGCTTACACTCGTCCACTTATCAGCTCAACTTGAGCGCTTTTCATGGGACGGGGGGTGCGCGTAGGGGTTGTGTAGCCCGTGTTAAGGGGGACGGTGTTAGGGGGTATTTAGGGTGTGTAGGGGTTTTTGTGTGTTAGACACGGCTCAAGTTGAGCTGAGAAGTGGACGAGTGTAAGCCCCTGCCGGGCGGGCTGGAGATCCAGTGCGTGGAGTACGCGGTGACCCAGCGCTGGAGAAGGCATACGCCGAGAAGAAGCTGGAGATGACACGCCGCCTGGGAAGACGGGGCGTCAACGAGTGCCTTTTCTTCCACGGCACCTCCTTGCCAAACTCAGAGGCGATACTGCGACAGAACTTCCGCCTCGACCAGGTGGGCGCGTGTGCACACACCTCTCATCTGCCGTACTGCACTTCTCCATCCAGCAATGCGTTTCAAGCGAGCACCACGGAAAGCCACGGAGAGAGTGTGAGAGACACGCGTCCGCGTGCATAAAGTGGAGCCAGGCTTTCGCCCTGGCTCAGCTCGCATGGGCGAAAGCCCAGTGCCTCCTTATGACACGGAGGAAGCGTCGCTCCCTCTGATTCGCTCTCCCTTTCTCTCATGCTACGAGTAGCACCTCTGGCACACCTTTGCACCTGGCCGTTTTGATGGAGAGTGGGCTTGGAGAACGCGTGCGTGCGGATCCTAACCCCCAGGTGGGAAGCGCCACGGGTCGGGGACTCTTCGGCGGCGGCTTCTATTTCTCCCCAAGTTGTGTTGTGAGCCTCGGCTACGCACAACAGCATGCCAGCGGCCGCGACATGCTCGTTGTCAAAGTACTCGTCAGTGGGGTGAAGCAGGGGATCACGCTCCTTCACATGTCAGCTCTACGTAAGCGCGTTTGGTGGGACAAGGGGGATGCAGGGGCTGGTATGGGAGTGATTCAGGCGGGGTTGGAGGGGGTGTTCAGGCGTTTAGTGGATGTGTTGAGTGTCAGAAACGGCTTAGGTTGAGCTGAGAAGCGGACCAGTGTAGGCCCCTGGGGTGAATGCCTTCCTTCAATCGCTTTGCCAATTTAAGCCACCGAGGCGTGTACGAGTACGCCAAGACTGTCGTTATGGTTGTGATACAACTGTCGATTCGTGAGCCCTATTCGAGGGCAAGTGCCATGTCATGGAATTGACGGAGACACACCGGCATCTTCAACGTCAAGACAGGGACTCGCACTGTAGTCCTTCTGGGCAGGTGTGGACTGAGTGAGGTGTATCGCTTTTGTGAATCCGTGGTGTGCCGATGAAACACCGTATGGTGTCACCTACACCAGCATGGATGAAATAGACTGGATCACTAGACCCTGCGACGCGGAGTATGTCATCTTCAATCCCGAGCAGGTGCTCCCGATGTACCGGGTCACCTTCCCACCGCCGCCGCCGCCACCGGTATGGCCACATCAATCATGCCCGTCACAACATTCGCATATACCCCATTGTGATCTCTGGTGTCTTCAACTTATTGGGATCTTATGACCCGGCGAGCGACGTCTATCTGAACCCAACAGTAAGGGCACGCCAGCGCCCCCGCCAGTGCCGCCGCCGCCGGTATGGTCAGATTAATCATGCGCGCCACATCATCCGCATGTATCAGAGTACAAACCCTCGTTGTATCATGTAATTGGTCACTTATGACGTGGCGAACAGTATGAATATGATGCTACTGGTAAGGGCATGACGCCTCGTCGCATCACGTTGCCACAAGTGTGTCAAGGGATTGCATCTGCTGGGCATGCCCTCCTCCTCCTCCACGTCCTGCCCCTGATGTGTTGCCTCATGTGCTGCCCGTATATTTGTTTTCATCCGAATCCTCCTCCTCGTTCTCGTCCTCCTCCTCATCCTCCTCCTCCTGCTTCCCATCCTCTTCCTCCCGCTCAAGGCATGCTTTGAGCAGCGCCTGGGCGCATTTGTCCGGCGTGATCTAACGGCTCGGAGCGCGGAGGGTGGTAGGAGCACATTTGGCGGGGGCGGGGCCAGCGCTCGGGGGGGGGGTGAGGCACGGGCGCGGGGTAAAGTTGCATTTGCAGCTCCTCCTGTATTCGCTGAGCACCCGCACCCTCGCACGCAGATGATGATCCGAGTTAGAAGTTGAAACGGCATCTAGCTTGGCCGCGGTTTGAACGATTGTGCGAGTGTGGTTGTCCCAACTATGCAGCTATCGATCGAGGTATTGAGTCATCTTGGCATCTCACAGCGCTGGAGCGAGCGAGTCGACGTGTAGTGTTCCAGTGTGTGTTATATTGAGGGCCTGCACATGCCTCGAGCGTGCCAAGCATGTATTCTCGGCTAAGTTGTTAGTATGCCGCAGACTCTGCCACGGCCAGTCGGTCTCCGCAGCCGTCCCCTCGGAGGATGTCACAACATATGAAGCTTTTGAAGTATACAGTGGTAATGTATTCGCATCTACGTGGTACCGGCGCTCACGCGTCCCGGTTCGTCACCGGCTCATACCTCGGTCCCGGCAGCCTACCGTGCCCGCCGCGCCTCGGCGCACTCCCCGCGGTGCCGCGACACCCAGTCCGCGCGTTGGCACACCTCATCACAGTACCTCGCGCGGCAGCCGCGGGCGGGGCACTCGCTGCAGCGCTTGAGATGTTGCTGCTCGCCCGCCGTCTTCGTGGCGCGGCCGGGGGACGTCATGCCACACGTGCTGCAGCACCGCCGGCGGAGCACCGCGAACGTCTCAGCAGAGGCAGGGCCACGGTTGGTGCGGAGGCGCGCGATGTCGAGCGCTGTGCACAGTGTGTCAACCCCGCAGTGGTCGACGGTGGCTGTCTTGGTTCCGTCGGCGCCACGCTTCAGGAGCAACTTGGCGACGCTGGCGTGGCTCGCCGCGGCGGCGTATATGAGCGGCGTGAAGCCGGCGGTTGGGTGGCGGGGCGGCGTGGCGAAGTCGATGTTGGCGCGGCCAGCCAGGAGGGCGAGGGCAACCTGGGCGAGGCCGACCTCGCAGGCGCCGCAGAGCGGAGTCGTGCCATCGCGGTCAACGGGGTCGGGGGCTGCGGGGGAAGAAGGAATGCATATGGGCAGGTTGGTTAGATTAATCAGCCCCGCCATGAGTTGCCAGTGGCACATGGACGGGGGGCAGCGCGAAAGCCTGGTGCCTCATCATACTCGTACTTAAACCTGCGGAAGCGTCTCTCTCTTGGAGTGGCACACGTTATTTCTGGCGGGAATTTCGTGTCAAAATATATTTGTGTAGACGGCGGGGTCAGAAGAGGGGAGGAGGTGGGGGGGCAACGTACCCGCGCCGAGCCGGAGCAGCGCCTTGACCGTGGCGAGCTGCCGGGCGCCGTCGGGGTCGGGGTCGCGGGGAGGCTCGTCGGGCGGCGGCAGGACGGCGGCGCGCAGCGGGGTGGTCCGCCCCTGGCCCGAGAGGACGTTCAAATTCGCGCCGCGGTCAGCCAGCAGCCGCACGATATCGGCGTGGTGGTACTCCGCCGCCATGCGCAGCGCCGTGTCGCCGTTCACATCCGCGTGGTCCACGGCGGTGTTTGGCGCGCGCTCGAGGATCATGCGCACGATCTCCGTGTGCCCGAGAGCGGCCGCCGCTATGAGGGGCGTACCCTTGCTGTTCGGGGCCTGGAAACGTGGCCCGCTGAGGTTGAGCCGCGAGCCGCCCGCGGGCAGCAGTCTGCTCACTGCCGCGGCGTCGCCGGCCAAGCACGCGCTGTACAGCGCCTCGGCAGGGATGTGCGGCATGTTCCGTCGACCCGGATCGCGGCCGCCGCGGGATTCCAAGCGAGGTCGTAGAGCACCTAGCGCATGCCGGGGCAGCTGCCTCGCCCCACTCACCTCCGCCGTTGCAGACTGCCACCGCCGCGGTTGCCTTCTCCTTGCCCACCTCCGCTGTCGCCACCGCCACCGCCCCACCGCCACCTCCAGCTGAGCCACCAGTCAGCGCCGGGGTCACCACCTCCGCCGCCGTCACCACAGCGCCGCGCTAGTTGTTGTCGGTGCTGGGATCCGCGCGCTCCGAGGAGAACCCGCTTTCCGCCGACTCGCGCCGCTTGACGCAGTGGATCTTGTGCGGGTCCGCCGGGCTGTGCCAGTGCCGCAGCTGGCAGGTGGCGTCACAGTACCGCCTGTTGTGGCACCGCGAGCAGACCATGTGGTGCACGTCCAGCTTCCCGCAGGCCACGCACTTGCAGAGCTCCTTCAGCAGCGTGACGGCGGGCTGCACGCCCTGCGTGGCGCACAGCTCCAGGTACCTCTTCCACAGAGGCAAGTATTTTTCACGCCCGTCACACCAAGCCCGTGGCACTTCCCCACGAGAAACTGCGCCGCTGCGTTGCCTTGGTCGGCCGCCTTGCGCCCCCACTCCACCGCCAGCACGTAGCTCTGCTTCACGCCCTGGCCTTCGAGGTAGCACACCGAAAGGCTGCTTTGCGCGAGCACGTTCCCGAGGTCGGCCGCCTGGCGGAACAACGCCGCCGCCGTCACGTCGTCTTGCTCGAGACCCTCCATACCCAGGAGGTACCACGCGCCGAGCTGCGTCTGAGCTTGCGCAGAGCCCCCGTCGGCGTCCCTGCGCGCCTGCATCGCGCGCTCACTCGGCGCCATCACTACCCGTCGTCACAGCCTCCGCACCAGGCCGCGAGTGGCAGTCGTGCACGTGTACACCGCGTGGTACGTTGTGGCGGCGGCGGCGTGGCCATTTTTGTATTCTTTTACAGCTTTCGTCTTGGGTGCGGGAAACTCAGATCAGATCTTGACGTAAAAATGTAATCCTGGGCCAGCTTCCGTCTCCCTTGGCGGTGCACCCTCCCTCGCTCACCCCGCCGTGTGGGTTGGCCGCCGCCACGGGGTTTTAGGGCATGGATCTGACCGTGGGGCGAGGAGGCTGACGTGGTGCGGGTGTTGTCAGTGGATATGTCGTTTGCCGCTTGCGCGCGTAACGTGGAATATTCTTATCCTTCACCAGTTCATTTCATTTGAGAATCCCATTCAATGTTACTGACGAACGGGGGCATGGCTTGAGCGAAGCCTGGGGCCTCCTCATACACGCGAAAGCAACTCCTTCTCCTCTTGTTACTGGCTCCTCCGTCCTTCCGTCCTACCACACAGTCACCCGCATGCATTCACTCGCATTGACCGGCCGTCTCCGACGCTGGCTTCGCCATTCCCACCGCGGGCCGCCAGGCTGGCTGGTGCTCCTCCGGTGACCGCCGCCGCGTCCGCCGTTACCTGCCATAACTGCCACTACCTTCATGAAGCCGGTTTATAATGTCCGTGCGTATCGTCCATTCATCATGTTCATTCGTTTGCATGCACTGCCGCCTCCACCGCCGCCAGCGAAGTCGTCAACTCTTTCGTGCCCGAGGAGCCCGACGACAGCATGGTGCCCACTGCCGCCTCCACCTAAGCCGCCGCCGCCGCTGCCACCGCCGCAGTTGCCTACTCCTTCCACACCTTCGTTGCCTCCACTGCCAGCGCCGCAGCTACCATCTCCAGCTCAGCCACCACCGGACTGCGTCGTGGTCACCGCCGCCGCAGCTGTCACCACCGCGCCGCGCTTCCCTAGTTGTTGTCGGAGCTGGGGTCCGCGCGCTCCGAGGAGGACCCTCCCACCCTCGCCGACTCGCGCCGCTTCACGCAGTGGAGCTTGTGCGGGTCCACCGGGCTGTTCCAGTGCCGCAGCTGGCAGATGGCGCCGCAGTAGCGCCTGTTGTGGCACCGCGAGCAGATCATGTGGTGCACGTCGAGCTTCTCGCAGGCCACACACTTGCGGAGCTGCTTCAGCAGCGCGACGGCGTCCTGGTCTCCCTGCGTAGCGCTAAGCTCCAGGTATTGTTTCCCCAGAGGCAAGTCCATCTTCCCATCCACCCCACGCGCGTACCACCTGCCCACAGCAAACTGCGATGCTGCGTTGCCTTGGTTGGCTGCCTTGCGCCCCCACTCCACAGCCAGCGCGTAGTTCTGCTCCACGCCATATCCACTGTAGTAGCACGTGGCGAGGAGGCCTTGCGCGCGCGCGTTCCCGAGGTCGGCCGCCTGCAGGAGCAACCCCACAGCCTTTACTTCATCCTGCTGCAGGCCCTCCATACCGTGGAGGTGCCACAGGCCGAGTATCGCCTGAGCCGCCACAGAGCCCCCCTCGGCCACCCTGCGCGTCTGCTTCGCGCGCTCACTCGGTGCCATCACAGCCCGTCGTCACTCTGCTCGCCTCGCCGCGGGTTGCACGTCGCACGCACGGACTGCTGCACGGTGCGTTGTGGCGGCGGGGGCGTGGCCCTGTTTTCGCAGACTTTCGTTTTGGGTGGGGCCAAACTCAGATCAGATCTTGACCTGAAAATGAAATCCTCGGCCAGTTTCCATCTCCCTTGCGGTGCCCCCGCCCCCTCGCTCACCCCGCCAGTGAATTGACCGCTGCCACGGGGTCCACGCGAGTGGAGCCGGGAACTGACCGTTGGCAGCGGCGGGGAGGCTGACATGGTGCGGGCATTGTCAGTGGATGTGTCGTTTGCCTCTTGCAGCGCACGTAACGTGGAATATTGCCATCGTTCACCAGTTTATTTCATGTCATTTCATTTCATTGTTACTGCCTCACGAGGGGAGGGCGAAAGCCTGGTGCCTCCTCACACACGCGAAAGCGTCTCCGTCTCTTCGTTTTACTGACTCTTACGTCCTACCACAGAGTCACTCGCATTCATTCACTAGCATTGACATGTCCGTCTCCGGCGCTGGCTTTGCCACCCCCACCGCCACCTGGAGGAGCTGCCTCCTCCGGTGACAGCCGCCGCCTCCGCCCTCACCTCCCCCCCATGCGTTATCGCCACCACTACCTTCATGAAGCGGGTGTATCGTGTCCATGCGAGTCGTCCATTCATCGTGTGTTGTCACCTCCGCCGCCTCCAGCGAAGTCGTCAACTCCTTTGTGTCCACCGCCGGCATGGTGCCAACTGCCACCGCCGCTGCCAGCGCCGCCGTCGCCACCTCCAGCTCAGCCGCCACCAGTCTGCGCCGTGGCCACCGCCGCCGCTTGTGTCACCACCGCGCAGCGCTCGTTGTTGTCGGAGCTGGGGTCCACGCGCTCCGAGGAGGACCCTCCCGCCTCCGCCGCCGCGCGCCGCTTGACGCAGTGGAGCTTGTGCGGGTCAGTCGCGCTCTCCCAGTGCCGCAGCTGGCAGGTGGTGTCGCAGTACCGCCTGTTGTAGCATCGTGAGCATATCATGTGGTGCACGTCGAGCTTCCCGCAGGCCACGCACTTGCGCAGCTCCTTCAGCAGCGCGACGGCGTCCTCGAAGCCCTGCGCGGCGCTGAGCTCCAGGTACCTCTTCCCCAGAGGCAAGTCCTTCTTGATGACGCCCGTGTAAACGCCCTCCCCGCACGCGTACGCCTTGCCCAGGTGATACTCCGCGTCTGCGTGTCCGAGGTCAGCTTCCTTGCGGAGCATCGCCACCGCTGCCGCCGCAGCCTGCGCCGCAGAAGCCCAAGCCGCCGCAGCCTGAGCGTTCGCAGTTTGAGCTAAAGCAGCACACTGAACCGCAGCAGAGTGTGTGATGGCCTGACACTGAGCCACGACCGCAGCGTCACGTTCGGCCGCCTCGCGCGCCCGCTTCGCGCGCTTCTTACTCGAGGCCATCGCAACCTGTCGATACCCTCTAAACCTATCAATCCGGGTTTACGGGCCCGTGCGGTGCGTTGTGGCGGTGGCGGCGCGGCCCTGTCTTCTTGTGGCAGCGTGGAAAAATATCTTCTGGTGCTGACTCAGCTGTTAGGCTGTGCAAACCGAGAAAAGCCACGACACTTGTCGACAGCGGCTGCACAACGACCACCACTTTCTGCACCACGGCGACGCACTGCGAGCGTCCCACCGTGCACACCACACCGCACACCGCGCGCCATGGCTGACGAGGGCATCGCCGAACATAAGGGCGCGGGGCCGCCGCTGTCCAGGGCCTCCGATCCGCCCGACTCCTTCCGCCCCCCCGGCACCTCCGACTACTACTACGCGCAGCAGCAGCAGCGCGAGCAAGAGGACGGGAGCGAGCCCGACGTCGAGGACAGGACCGACCCCAACAACATCGAGTTTCTGGACGAGCTGGAGGAAGCCCGTTCCCCGACGTATCCGCCGTACCCCACGCCGCTCCGCCCGGTGGCAGGGCCTTCTTATTGCACGCGTTGCCTGACTGTTGTCGTTTGCTCACAGTGTACCTTTGCTCGTACGGACGGGGTCGAGATAACTGGGCCGATACGGGTTCGATACGGGGGCGATACTGCGCCGATACGGACGGGGCCCTGAGCGCCCAAGTTGAGGCGTCGGTCGTGGAGGAGCAGGTCTGTCCCCTCTTCCACCGCGTCCTGGGGCAGGTCGGGGGCGGGCTCCCCGTGGAGAGTGTCGTCTCTCGTAGTGTACCGGTGACCCGTACACACTGCCGTATCCTTCTCGCTGCCGTGGGGTCCCGTTTGTTTTCAGCTCAACTTCGGTCCGTTTGAGGGGATACTCCGAGTGGCAGGGGTCAGAGACAAAACGGCCCAACGCTCGGGCCTTACACTCGGGAAGACGCGCAGCGGCGCTACGCGGACGACACGCCGCCGCTGGGCGCCGGCCCGGTGCCCACCGCGGTAGGACAGCGCAGGTTGCCGGTGTCAAAACCCGTGTTGAAAGCGCCCATAGTTTCAGCGCTTGAAACCACGACACTCCGATGATATCAAGCTTTGCTTTCAAATTCAATCTGCGCCGCTACACCGCGGCGCAGGCGGCGTCGTTCGCGACGCCCGACGCGATGCGCGCCGCCGGGCGCAAGAATAAACGCAAGAACAACGGGCGCTCCCGCCGCGAAACCTTCGAGCTGTTTGAGGGAGTGCGGTAGGGCCACGCACTCGTTCCCGTTTCTGCTCAGCCTGACTGCTTGCTCATGGTGTACCGGTTGGTTTACCCACACACAATCACCGCATCCTCCTCCCTGGCACGGCCACTCGTTCCCTTTTCAGCTCAACTGCCTGCTGATTTGTGCCTGAAACCACTCAACGAGGGCCTACACTCCATCGGTATGTTTTCCTCTGAGCTGCCTGCTGCTTTGTCCCTGATCCTGAAGCCACTCAAGATGCTCCAAATTGAGCTGGAAAGGAACAGAGTGGACAGGCCCTATAACGCGGGGGTTGCTGACCCGCTGGACCATCGGTGAGGCCGGTGTCGAGCAGGGCTGGCCTCGCACTCCTCGTTCCCGCCTCATCACAACGTGAGGCGGTGTGTGTCCGTGAAATCACCGGCGGCGGCGCTGGCACTGATGGAGGGTTCGCTCCCGACTTGATACCCCTGTAATAAACAGGGTATAAACACCCAATGGGATATCATCGCCCCGAGTAACGCAACCGGGCGTGGTTGATACCGGACCCTGTCCCTGGGGCGCTACCTGAAGGAGTACCGCCCGACCCGCCCCAGCGCCATCACCCTCGACGCCGCCGCCACCGCCGGCGACGGTAGGGATGTGCACTCGTGCCCTTTTCAACTCAACCTCAGCCGCATTGTCCCTAAAACCACTCTGGGTTCCCAACTAAGTAGATCGAAGCTGCTTGAGTGAAACTAGCTCTACGAGTACCACAGGGACGAGTGTAAGACCAGGGAGGAGGATGCGGCGAGTGTGTATAGGTGCACTATTATGAGCAAAAAGTGCGGGAACGAGTGGCGGCGACCCTGAGCGAAGGCCTGACCCTCCTGGCTCAGGGCAACATCTCATCCGCGCCCGTCGTCGACCGCCAGCGCCTCCTGGTACGCGCCCCCCTAATGATTTACACCTACGCCGCCCACGGCCCCGTACTTTAATAAAATGGAGCTCGAAAGGTGCAATGAATATGGTACAATTATTTACATCCTCCCCGAATACCAAGATGGACATTAAGACGTCTCTATCGTGATGCTTTTCGCAGTTTCTGGGCTTTCACGATGTCGGCGACTTCCTGGCTGGCTTCATGAGCTACCTCGAGCGGTGGGGCCAGATGAATAGTGCACGCTACGTCATCCACCACAGGCTAAACCCTCATCCACCACTGACCCTATACCTGCCACGTCATCCACCACTGCCCGTAGGCCTGCCACGTCATCCACCACTGACCAAGCGCAGGCCTGCCACGTCATCCAGCACTGGACCTACCGAACCCGGGCCTGCCACCTCATCTGATTCCAGGCGTGCCTCGTCATCACTCACCGACCCTGCGGAGCGGGTGAAGCCGCCGCCGCCGCTGCCGGACCGGCACTCCGCCGCCGCCGCTCACGCCGCGGCAGGGGGGGTATTGAGAACAAGCATTCAACTGACGTTGAATCTCTTCCTCCTCCTTAGCGCGCATGTATGATCATTTACCCTGTAGGTAAGTCTCATGCTCCGATCTCGGTTGAACGCTTGGTCGCAATGACCATCCTACGCGGAGCGCGCGGGGACCGGCGCGCAGGCCGCCGCGCCCGACGCTGAGGCGGCGCGGCTGCTCCGCGACGAGGGGCGCCGGCGCTGGATCGCCTCCATCACGCCGCAGGACATCGTCCGCGCGGGCGCTGAGTTTTGCCGCGCGACCGTGGCGGAGCTCCGAGAGGAAATGTCCCCCGCCGAGGTTGGGTGGTGCAAGTTGAAACCCTTGATGAAGCACTGGTTCAGCGCTCAAAGTTAAACTACGACAAACTGCTTTCAAGTTGTGCTTTCAGTTTCAACTTGCGCCCGTACGCGTAGGACGGGCGCATGGTGTACCGCGGCAAGCAGGACACGCCGCTGCTGGACCTGGCAGGGGGGGTATTGACAACGTGCGCTCGCCCGACGTTGAGTCGACGACTCGAGTCCGCGCGTCTGTATGAGCATTCACCATGAAGGTAAGTCATGCTCCGATCTCCGTTCGAGTGCTTGTTCTCGGTGACCCTCTTGCCCTGATATGGAGAACAAGCACTCGACCATGGACCGGGTCCGCGCGTCTGTATGAGCATCAACCCAGAAGGTAAATCATGCTCCATTCTTGGTTCGAGGATTTTTCTCAATGACATCAAATGACCCTACTGCGTGGTGCGCAGCGGCTTCCTGCGCTGCATCGTCACCCCCGGCAGCGAGCAGGCGCGCTGGGTAGTACCTGGCACATATTACTCGCCACGTTATATGGTGCCATTTCATTCAAGAAACAGATGTTTAAAATTCATTAGATGACGTGATGGGCAGTGTCTGACGGGCACTAGCGCTGGGGGGGCACCGCGGACGACGGCTATCTGGTCGAGGAGACGGTGGACTCCGTGCCGCGCCGCGCGGTGCCCTGCCACCGCGTCGCAGTCTACCGCCTGGACTACGACGCCGAGGTCATGGACGACAGCATGGCAGGGGGGGGCTTCACACGGACTAAGACATACCAGTGTGTTTGACTGAATGCCTGTGTGTGCTACTCGGCGATATTATCACGTGTCACTGCTGGTGTGAGTTCCATACAGCATGGTGATCGACACGGTGATCAGCCAGTCTGACATCGTCCGCTTCCTCAACCACCACCAGGCCGCGCTGGGTAGGTCCTGGCAGACATTCCCCGCCACGTCATTGACACGCATTGTGAGCCTTCATGTCATGAGTTAAATTGCATCCTATGACGTTGGACGTGGCAAGCAATATCTGCCAGTCCCTAGCGCTGGGCTCCGCGATGCAGCGCTCCATCCACGACCTCGGCCTGGGGGGAGATTGGGACGACGAGCCCACCTCTGGTAGGGCCTTACACTCGTTACGGGGGCCAGGGCGAAAGCCGGTGCCTCCTTATTCACGCGGAAGCGTCTCTCTCTCTCTCCTTACACTCGTTTCCTTTGGAGCTGGTTTTTCCCTGAAATCACTTTGGTTAATGCACATAATCACTCAAAGGTGTTCAAGTTAAGCCACCGCGGGGATCAGTGCAAGGCCCTGAGCACCGGCGCCACCGCCGCCACGCCCGGTGGGTTCAGATGATAAGTGCTCGCCACGTCATGTATCGCGTTTTGAACCCTCGTTTATTGAGTCAAATGACGTCCTATGTCGTGGCGAGCACCGTTAGTCTGGCCCTCATGCCTGGCTCCGCCGCCTCAGCCGTGAGCAGCATGGTACGGTCACTGCTTAGTTTGCTCGGTTTGTTCTTTTCAAACAGGTTGAAGCATGTTGGCTAAAGAGCCTAACAATTGGTGCCTCGGGGTACTTCAGTGAGGCAGCAAGATTCAATGCCACCTCCAATCCCCCATAAGACGGCGAGCTAATGAGGTTTGTACTTTTCAGGCTAGTGTGAAGCATGTCAGCTAATGAGCCTAATTGGTGCCTGGCAGTGAGCCAGCACACCTCAATGACATCCACAAACGACGACGCGCTAATGTGATGTGGTCCCTACCCGACGGGCACCACTGGGTCCGCGGCCTCGCCCTCCTCCGCCGCCACCGTCGCCGCCGCCGCCGGGATCAGCCCACCCGCCTCCGCCAGCGGGACGAGCACATCCACCACCGCCGCCGCCGCCGCCGCCGCCGCCGCCGCCGTGGTGAGCCCCGCCGCGCGCCCCCGCTCCCCGGCCGCGTCCTACATCGCAGACCACGGCACCGGCGGCGTGGCCTGCGTCCTCCCCACCACCCGGCAGGGCATCACACTCGACTCCTTCGTCCGCTGGCATACGGGGGCCAGGGCGAAAGCCTGGTGCCTCCTATCATGCCAGCGGAAGCGTCTCTCTCTCTCTTCTGCCGGCACTTGAGCAGTTTTGCCCCTGAAGCCACTCAGGCTACCCCGTTAAGGTGCTTTCAGTTGAGCCTTGTGTAGGCCCCTGTCACCCGGGTCCTGGAGGCGTTCTCTATGATGTACACGGAGGGCATCTCGGCCGTGGGCGTGGTGCGGGAGCCCCGCGGCAGGGCCTGGCCCCTAGTTCAGTTATGTCTTGATATTGTTTTCCGACTCTAAGACGGTGCTGCTCATGCTAAGCTAAACAGGGAACAAGCGGTGGCCCTGTCCTGGGGTCCCCTGGTGGACGTCCTGAGCATCAACGACCTCCGCGGCATCAAGTGGGGCGATACCCGTCTCGTCACTCCCCCGCGTCATCAATCGCGTCTTAACGTCCTGACCCCTCGTGACGCGGGGGAGTCAGTCGCGAAGTCACGACCCATCAGGCCCCGACCTCGCCCTGTGACGTGAGGGAGTCAGTCACGAACTCTCGACCCACCGGGCCACAATCCACCGGGCCCTGCGCCGTCACGATGTCGCTCTAACGTCATGAAGTCACAATCCACCGGGCCCTGGCATCACCTAGTCACGACCCGACGGGCCCTGGCAGTGGCGAGGAGCAGCTGCCGCGCCTGGACCTGACCGTGGCCGACTTCACGGCGCAGCACCGCCCGCCGGTCAGGCCCGATATCAAAAGCGTTTCAATGTGTTGAGATTCTACCTCCACAGTATATATCCCAACAAACATCGCTATCAGTCACTTATCGAGGAACGTATTTTCAGCAGGTCATAGGCCTACCACACAAACACCTGTGTCAGTTTTCCTCGTGGCGCCGTGTGTACACCGGTACACCACGGATAAACACTCAGGGACTGAACGTGGACACTACCGACCGGCCAGCACCCCGCGGCTGGTGA
>Ga0307488_10002287_pt1 | contig 16213 bp, 19 predicted proteins | sample SB02metaG_FD_202248 | JGI IMG/M metagenome (GOLD analysis project Ga0307488, IMG submission 202248) | Sea-ice brine microbial communities from Beaufort Sea near Barrow, Alaska, United States - SB 0.2 | ecosystem: Environmental > Aquatic > Marine > Coastal | place: USA: Alaska | collected... | reverse complement strand
CGGTGAACGCAGCGTTGGGGACGGACGCGCCAATCCACCCGGGCCGAAGGGTCATTGAGGACCAGCACTCGACCGATATCGAAGCATGACTGACATTGATTGTGAATGCTCATACAGACGTGCGGACTCGACTTGAGCGACATTGGAGGATGACTGACCTTCAAGGTACATGCTCATATTGATTTGCGGACCTCGCTTTCCGATTCAACGTCGGCCGAGTGCTCGTTCTCAATACCCCCCCTGCCGGGCTCATCGGGCGCACGCGCGGGGAACACCGTGACGCCGGTTTCAAACTCCTTCCCGCAGCTCGTCTTGTGCGCGTCCCAATCCTAGTGCCTCGCAAAAATTGCTAGCCACGTCATGCAATGCACTTGAACTCTCGAGTTACAAAGTTACAGGGCACCCTATGCGGTGGCAAGCAAATGTCGCCCAAGCCTTACCCAGTCCGTCTCTTGGCACGCACGAGAGCAGTAGTACACCAGTTTGCAGTTTTTGCACGCCTGAGTCGAGGGCATGGCAGATATGTCCCGCCACATCATAGGATGCCATTCAAGAGACAAAGGTACAAAATGCGCGAATACAACGCTACGTGTGACATGCCTGGCCGATGTTGCTCCTCACGTCATGGAATGCCATTCGACTCAATCCACGAGGGTTGTAAAATGTTTGAGATGACGTGGCGAGAAATCTCTGCATCCTGTGAGATGGCGCTCAGATTTGTACCAAGTCATGCCTTGGTCGCAGCCGCGCCGCAGGCGTTGCACTTGCGATCCGCCCCTTCACCGCCGCCGGCACCGGCGCCGCTGCGGCGGAGGTCGAGGTTGGCGGGCTTGACGAGGCGCGGCGCTTCTGAGCTGTCCGGCATATGCACGACGTACCGACCGCGGTCGGGCAGCAGGTGCCCGCACCGCCCCTCCGCGCCGCCGGGTCAATAATAACAAGCATACGAGCCGACATCGCAGCACGACTCACCTTCAGGCTGTCAGGGTGGACGCTCATGCAGACGCGAGGACACGCGGACTCTGTTCGTCTATTCAATGTGTAGACACGCGGACGCGTAGACTCGGTCTGCGTATTACGCAGAATTCAACGTCGATCGAGTGCTTGTTCTCAGATGACCTCCCTGCCACGCCGTTGAGCTCAGGGGCGCTCACCAGCCCATGTAACACCACCCACCGACCAACCAGCGAGCACCCTGCGGGGCTATCCTTGGCCGCACGCCAGGGGCCTACACTCGTCCACCCTTTAGCTCAAACCACAGCCGATTTCGTCACCGACATACTGAAGCGCCACCCAGCGTATCCCACAGGAAGTGCTTACGTTCGGCCGAAAATTCGACGCGAGTGCAGGGGCGTACACTCGTGCAACTTATAGGTCAACCTGAGCCGTTTTTGTCACTCACAGACTGATGCGGCACCCAGCGTATGCCACAAAAAGTGTGTAACGTTGAGCCGAGAAGTGGACAAAAGTAAGCCCCTGCCGCGCGTGCCGCCGCCTTCTCCGCCGCGGTGATCGCCGCCTTGCCCTCGGGCCACATTCTCACTATCATGCGCGGCGTCATCGGCATAGGCGCCCCGGCGTAATGGCGCGAGTTGAATTTGAAAGCAACGTTTAAAAGCGGTTCATAATATTTAAGCTTCAGGCGCTTCGTTCCAGACGCTTTCAACGTATGCTAGGGTCAACCTGCACCGTCCTACCCCGGCGTCAATGGAGGCGTTAACGTCCGCGCCGGCGCCCAGCAGCACCTTCTGACAGGGGCTTACACTCCTCCACCTCTTGACTTGACGTCAGCACTTGTTGCGGAAGCATCGATGGTGTTTAGGGTAGGTCGACTGGTTTCGACGTGCTTCTGTGTCAAAAATGGCTCAGGTTGTGCGGAGATGTGGATGATTTGAAGCCCCAAACAATCGTACACTTTTCAGATTGACATGAGCACCTGTTGTGGGGTACGGAGGTTGGTTACAGTGACGGCTCAGGCTGAGTTGAATGTGGCGGCTCAAGTTGAGTTGACAGTGACGGCTCAGGTTGAGTTAAGAGTGACAGCTCAGGCTGAGTGGAAAGTGACGGCTCAGGTTGAGTTAGAAAGTGTACGTTTGAGAACCCCTACCTGAGAGGACTCCAGCTTCAGCTTCCCTCCGGACATGAACGCTGCGATGATGGGTGGGTAGTCGCCACGGTTGCGCTCCTCCGTGCTGTGCCCGTGCCGTAGCGGCGCACACTCAAATTAAAAGCAAAACTTGAAAGCTGTTCACTCGTACTCTACTGTCACAGCGCTGTGGCCAGGCATTGTCAACACGGGTTTGAAGGCAGTACGACGTTACAGCTGGTATCAACCAGAGATGACACCAATCTAGCGCGTGAAGCGCGTGGAACGGAATTTCGTCCAATAATGTCGACGTACACCGCACTACCGTGTGCGATGAGCAGGCCAGCGACCTCCAGCGACCGCTCGGTGCACTGGCTGTTGGTGGCGTGGTGCAGCGGGGTGTGGCCCGTCACCAAGGACATGCATTCGTCCAGTTCTCGGCTCAACGTAAGCACTGTTCCTGAGACACGTTGGGTGGTTTCAGTAGCGTGTAACAAAATCCATGGGTCATAACTCGTCACAGACCGGACACAAACGGCTGACTGACCAGAACGGCTCAGATTGTGCTGAGAAGTGGACGAGTGCAAGCCCCTGCCCGCCACGTCCTTGGCATTGACGCGGCAACCCGCCTCCAGCAGCGCTCGCGCAACGCCAAGGTGGTCCGCTACTACCTCGAGCCAGGGGCTTAAACTCGTCCACTGTTGAGGTTTGATGTAGCACTTTTTGTGGGACATGCTCAGTGGTTTTGGTGAAGATACCAGCTCTAGTTGAGCCGACAAGTGGACGGGTGTAAGTCACTGCCTCTAGCTCCGGCTTCAGTATCCTCTGGCCAGGGCCTGACAGATATTGCTCGCCAGGTCATCCATCGCATTCTAAGTGAAATGCCATCCTATGTCGTGGCAAGCAATGTCTGTCTGGCCCTTGGCCTGCCACGCCGTCCAACGCATTTGGAACCCTGGTCCTGAGCCAGATGTCATCCTATGTCGTGGCAAGTAACATCTGTGAGAACCGACCTCATGCCGAGGACCCGCGCGCCCCCGACGCAGCAGGAGATGGGAGGTAGCCGGAGCAGACTCGCGCGCGACTCCAGTAGCTCCGTCAACGCTGCCGCGCCCTGTACATGCGCGACCTTGACGTAGCGGCGCAAGTTGAATAGGCCGGTTTCGGTATGTCGCCTGGGTGATATACTCATACAGATTTACGGGCAAAGCATCAGCGCTCCCCGCGTGAAAGCTGGCGTCAGGTTGAATGCCCATACAGAGTTGCGGGCAAGGCGTCAGCGCTCGGCGCGGAAACCGATATACCGAAAATCCGAAATCGGCCCATTTGAACGCAAGGTCTTAAAGCGGGTATTCTTGTCTCAAGCGTTGAAATCAGGCGTTATCAATCGAGTAGTATGCGGCAAGATGCTAAGATCACAGAGCATCACACACGGGCAATAGGTCTACGCGCCAACGTCTTATTCCGTGCACGCAGACCCGGATTTCAACTTGCATGCCAGAGTGACAAGATGTGATCCGATATCGATATGGGAGATGGATATGAGATATCGGACATACATGGGATATCGATAGGGTTGTCGATGTGGGATATGGGTTATCGATGTGGGATATGGGTTATCGATTAGGGATACGGGACATCGATATTGTTATCTACCATATCGATATGGTCATCCAGGATATCGATGCGGGATATGGCCTAATGATATGGGAGATGACAGTATCGATATGGGACATCTTGTCACTCTGCTTGCATCGCCCGACCTCGATGAAATCATCGACCGCTCCCGCGGCGCCGTAAAAGCACGCCATGTGAAACGGATGCAGCAGCGAAGACGGGCTCCTTGGAGTAGCGGTGCGAATTGAATTTGAAAGCAAATTTTGAAAGCGTTTCATCATATTGTAGCTTCAAGCGCTTCGTTCCAGTCGGTTTCAACGTGGGTTGGATAGGGTCAACCTGCACCGCCCTACCTCGGGTTGTCGGGGCACCAGTCCGCGCCCTGGCTCGAGGGCCTGGCGGATATTGCTCACCGCCTCATGCAACGCATTTGGAACCCTGCTTTCTAAATGTACATGGCGTCCTAAGACGTGCGAGGGCCTGGCTGATATTGCTCAGCGCGTCATGCAACGCATTTGGAACCCTCCTGTGTAAACGTAAACGGCGTCCTAAGACGTGAACGGGCAGCATCTGATGGCCGCCCGCCACGTCATTAAGCGTTTTCCTTTACCCTCGTTCCTCGAGTTCAGTGTCATCCTATGACGTGGCGAGCAGCATCTACTGGGCCCAACCTGGCTCCACACATCAAACAGGTCCTGCCCCGGCCCCGGGACCTGCTGCACCCTGCTCTGGTCGCCGTCTCCCTGCGGGTCGCGCGCGTTCACACCAGGCAGAAGGGTCGCTGAGAACACCAACAGGGTTCCACCGACGTTGAAAAACTACATCGGGGCTCGGGCCGAGGGTACGTGCGACGGTGTGGCCATCTCGAACCGAGTCCGCGCGTCTGAACAAGCATACACCATGCATGCACTTCGGGCTAAGGCGTGCAAGTGCACCACGGTGAGGGTACATGGTGAACCGAAGGGCAGACCAAGTACTCGGCCGACGTTGAACGGACGAAAAAACACAAACGGGCCGAGGGTACATGCTCCTGAGAGATCTTGCCGTCGCGAAACTTTGCGTTTGCACGGGCACACTGGTACACAAAGAGCGAGCAAACATCCACAATGACCACCCCGCCATTGTCTGTGCTACGTGACAGGAGTTGGAGCATCTGGTGCTGCATTGCATCCGGCTCGTGGCCGCCGGCCGTCAAGTTCTCGACGGCCCGACGTTGCTCTGAGGCCCGCATCCAGGGGCTTACACTCGTTCACTATACAGCTCAACTTGAGCCATGTCTGACACACATAACACCCCCTACACACCCTAAACATCCCCTAACACCCCCTTAGCATGGGCTACACGACCCCTACGCGCACCCCCTCTCCCATATAAAGCGCTCAAGTTGAGCTGAGAAATGAACGAGTGTAAGCCCCTGCCCGCATCCGGTCGGTGGCGTCGTTGGCTCGGGTGCTCTGGGTGTTCATGTCGCGGAAGGCGCCGGTCAGGTCATCCGCGCTCGGTGTGCTGACCATGGTTGTTGAGTCGTGGACGGCGTGGGGTGGGGCGACGAGGGTGGGGGTGCGGGTGTTTGCGCGCGATATGGGACACGATGCGACGGTTGTTTGTTGTCTCATCAGGTTTGATTTTGGGCGCGGGTGCCGTCTCCCTCACACGCGGGTGTCCTTTGCCTCAAAACCCGCCTGCACCCGACTTTTGGGCGGTTCAGTTCGCGCAGCGCTCATACGCAACGATGGCGGCGGACTGGCGGCGACGGGGGCCTGGCGGACGACTAGCGGCGGACGACGGGGGCCTGGCCTCGGTCGTGTCGGCACTGGCGGCACCGAGGGCACAGGGTCCACTGATGCACCGGGTGGATTTAAATTGGCGGCAGACCCCCTTGATGCCGACCACGGAGGAGGCGGCGGGGGAGGCAGAGGTGCGGTCGCGGGCGCTGTTCGCATCGCATGAGACGGCAGAGCTGCCGGGATGCGGCGAAGGCGGCGAGGACGGAACCGCGGTGGTGCACCGCTTCCGTCTGGCGGATTCTACCGCCGCCGCGGCGCTGGGGGTGGAAGCCATCCGCGCGGCGGCGGATGGGAAAGAGGGAACGAATGTGTCAAACCGCGCGGGTTCGTGGCATAGCCGCCAGGACGTGCTGCTGCCGGAAGGGGGCTGGCCCGAGTGGATGGCTACCGCGCTCGGGCACACTGTGCGGGACGCGGTGCGGCTGGCGTGGGGCGCGGAGGAGCGGGCGAGGGCGCGGTCGCAGGTCGGTTGGGAGGGCGTAGGGGGCAGGGGCTTACACTCGTCCATTTCGACTCAACGATAGCACATTTCGTGGGAGACGTTGGGTGCATGATTTTCCCCCAGACTATTAGACAGGGGGACACGTGGAGGTGTCACCAAAACGGCTTAGGTTGACATGAATAGTGGATGAGTGTAAGCCCCTGGTAGGGGGTGATGCAGAGGGTTACAACGACAACGACGACGGCAGGGACTGACACTCGTCCACTTTTTGGCTCAACGTAAGCGCTTTTTGGGGGATGGGGGTTGCATTTTAGGGGTTATTCAGGTGGTGTTTAGGAGGCGTTAAGGGTCGTCAGGGCAAGTGTAAGGTGTATTTCGTGTCAGAGACGGCTGAGGTTGAGCTGAAATGTGGACGAATGTATGCCCCTGGACGACGGCGAGCGCGGGGCGGTGGAGGCGGAGGCATTCGCGGCGGCGGCGGCGGTGCAGGCGTGGCTGAATGTGTCGCCGCCCGGCGGGTTCCACCGCCGCCACGAGCACGGCGCCGCCGCCTTCAGTGGTAGGCACAGCTAGATAGTGCTCGCCACGTTATAGGATGCCATATATCTCAAGAACTTAACGTGACGTGCCATTTTCGCCAGGTCAGGTAGTTCTCGCCACGTCATAGGATGCCATTTGGCTTAGCAAACGAGGGTTCACATGCGTTTGGTTTACACGTGGTTTTGACCCTGGCATCCTTTGACGCGGCGAGCAATACCTGCCAGGCCCACTGCCCGCCATATCATGAACACGGGTCATGTACCCTCGTTTCTTGAGTTCTTTGGCACCCTGTGACGTGGCGAGCACTATCTATAAGTCCCTATTCGACGGGGCGCTGTACTGTGCGGTGCCAGAGGCGGAGGCCAGAGGCGGTTGCGAGGACATGGATAGGTGCGTACTCGCCCAACGGTCCACGTGTTTCCATTGGGTAATTATGTTTCAACCGCTAGTACGGCATTGGGTGGTGTACTAGTAGTGCGTGCCGACGTTTGACTGACGTAGTCACGCGGTTGCTTCTCGAGTCGCATCCTAGCCCCCATCGTTGCCGTCACAGCCCCCACCTCGTCCTCCGCGGCTGCCACCTCCCGATCGTTCGTGCACTCACCTCCACCTCCACCACCATTTGCCCGACGCCAACGTTTGACTGAGGCAGCCACACGACTACTTCCCATGTCGCAGCGTGCACAGCGCTGCGCTCGTGCTCTGCCCCGACAACGGCACGGGCAGTTTCGCGGCGCTGTCTCCCGAGGTAGGCGCTCACGTGGCGAAGCCTATTCATGATATGGCATCCTATGACGTGGCGAGCGATGTCTGCCAGGCCCATTGCCCAACACATCATCGGCACGCATTTGACGATTTGAGCCCTTGTTGCTCCAGTCAACTGGCACCCTATGACGCGGCAAGCAACATCTGCCGGGTCCATTGACTGCCACGTCATTGACCGACGTGTGAACTCTTGTTTCTTGACTTGGTTGGCATTCCACAACTTGGCGAGCACTAGCCAGCAGCCCCTATCCGGAGGTCGGAGCGCTGGTGTTGTTCCCCGGGTGGCTGGTGCACTGTGTGTTGCCAATGCGGATGCCGGGCGAAGAGGGTAGGAGCTGATGTGTAGTGCACGCCACGTCAGGTGATCCCATGCAACTCATGAAAGAAGGGTCTACTTTTCGTGTGATGACGTGCCGAGCACCGGCCACCTAGACCTAGTTGACTTGCTATTCAACTCAAGAAACGAGGGCTCAGCATGCGATTGATGATGTGGCGAGCAATAGCCATCAGTCCCTAGGGCTGGGGGGCGGGGCGGGGGTCGCGGGGAGCGGGTATGACACTCATCCCACGCATCAGAGGATGTCGGCGTCATTCAACGCGTATGCAAAAGAAAACGTCCAAGTCATTCCGCAACAACTTGCCTGCTCCGCCTGTGCCCACAACTCTACTGGTTTGTCTCGTTTAGTTGCCTGTAGTTGCTAGGCTTGCTTCCATTTCCAACTTGCGCTGCTGCACCGGGGTGATTGGTGCTGCCGATGCTGGCCGCGGCGGAGGGCGGGTATGGGGGCGCGGCAGCTTGCGGGGACGTGGAGGGGGGCGCGGGGATCGGGTTTGACGCTGCGGGCTCCTTTGCGTGCTGCCGATGCGGATGCCGGCAGGGGCGGTGGCCGGGGAGGGGGCACGGCGGCTGGCGGGGCTGCGTAAGGCGGGTATGTCACGGTGCCCGCGCAAGGATGTCGGCCTCGTTCACCAGGATTACTATTCTTTAACATTCTTTACGAGCTGGAGATAGCTCCAATTATTTTACCAATATTCTTTCTTATTTTTTTAGAATCAATTTTCCCAACAAGTTTGCGCGCTCCTCTTCCTCTGCGCTAAAGACTACGCAACAACGTCGAGGTCATGTAGTGCACAACGCCTTCCACGTTTGAGCAGTAGTGGGTGCAGTCCCCGCTCGGATGCGCCTAAGCCCAAAAATCCTAATAACCCCTCCCCTATCAAGCCCGCCGAGTAGAGCCAAAACATATCATTCTACCTTATTGTATGGAGCGCTGGATGGCTCAGAGACTACGTAGGAACACTGCGGCCATGTAGCGCGCGGTTTTGCCCGCGTTTGAGTAGTCTCATAATGAGTGCAGTCGCTCGACTGAATGCGAGTACGAGTATAAAAGACTTCAAACTCGAAACCCTAAACTCGAAACCCTCAACATGAAAAAGCAGCGAGGTGCTCGTACCAGCCTGCCGGCCACGCGCACTCGACGCGCCGCTCGAGTTCGGCGGGGGAGCAGATGGACACTCGAGCCGGGAAGCGAGCTCGTGGCGGCAGGGGCGCGGCGAGTACGGGTGGATCAAGTGATGAGGTAGGTGCGGTCGGAACAAGCAATGCGGCGGTAGGGTTGTGGGGGCACCCCCTTGCGTGTGCTGCCGCCGCCCCCAGTGAGCTTCTCGGCGATGGAGGCGAGGGCGGCAGCGGGGTGACGGCGGGTTCGGGCGGGAGCAGTGGGGTGATAGATGCTGGCCGTAGCACGTTGTTCTGCGGTGGAGTGGCGGGCGGCCGGGCCGCGGGGGATACTGGTGGACCAAGCGATGGGGGCCAGGCGGCGACGGGGGTGGGTGGAAGTTGTGATGCCGCTGCCCCAAATGAGCTGCTCGGCGGTGGAGGGGCGGGCAGCAGCGGGGGGGCGGCGGGTGCGGTTGGGAGCGTTGGGGTCGTCGCGATGGGTGGGCTGCTGCTAACGCGCGAACATGACGATGACGACGCCCCCAGCGAGCTGCTCGCCCCGCTGCTCGAGGAGTGGCGCGACGTGCTGGTGACGCACGTGCTGTCGCGGCTGGATGCCACGGACTACGCGCTGCTCGCGCGGGTGGCAAAGCCGTGGCTGGCGGTGGTGTTGGCCAGCAACCTGCCGCGCGCGGGAAAGGGAGGGCGTGATGGCACGGGAGGGGCTGTGCCTTTGAAGCTAAAGGACTTTGTGGGATCCGTCGAGATGTTGGCTTGGGCGAAGGTGGGGCCCGGCAGAGACAGTATTCCTCGCCACGTTGCAGGAAGCCACAGATTTCAGAAACGAGGATTTCGAATGTGTTCAACAGAAGTACAGCCATTTTCCGCCCGACCCTAGGCGAAGGACAACGGGTCCAACCCATTCAATGGTAAGATGTGTGAACATGCCGCTCGGGCCGGACATCTGGAGGTGCTGCAGTGGGCGCGGGAGCACGAATGCGATTGGAACTGGCTGACGTGCAAAGCAGCCGCGAGGCACGGGCACCTGGAGGTGTTGCGGTGGGCGCGGGGAAACGGGCGCGAGTGGAATCGGTGGGACTTGTGTTCAGACGCCGCTGCGGGCGGGCACCTGGAGGTGCTGCGGTGGGCGCGGGAGCATGACTGCCCGTGGGGGAACCACGAGACGTGCTCACGCGCCGCCGCGGGCGGGCACCTGGAGGTAATTAAGTGGGCGTGGGAGCACGGATCCCCGTGGGACTGGGAGACGTGTCCGAAGGGCCGCTGAGTTCGGTCACTTGGAGGTGTTGAAGTGGGCCCGTGAGCACGGCTACGATTGGGATGAGAGGACGTGTTGCGCCGCCGCTGGGGCGGGGCGTCTGGAAATATTGCAGTGGGCGCGGGAGCACCACTGCCCGTGGGATAGGAAGACGTGTGCCGCAGCCGCTGGGGTTGGGCACCTGGAGCTGTTGAAGTGGGCGCGGGAGAACGGATGCGCATGGCATACCTCGACGTGCGAGCTCACCGCTGAGGGCGGGCACCTTGAGGTTTTGAAGTGGGCGCGGGAGCACGGCTGTAAATGGGACGCGATGACCGTTGCGTGCGCCGCTGAGGGCGGACATCTGGAGGTGTTGCGGTGGGCGCATGAGCACGGCTGCAGATGGCACCCAGATGTCTGTACGACGGCCGCTGAGGGCGGGTACCTGGAGATGTTGCGTTGGGCGCGGGAGCACGGCTGCCCGTGGGACGCGCGTGCATATGCATACGCCGCTGATGCACGAGGTGAGGCGGTGCAGCTTCAAACGATGACACCTGTGTTGACTTTGCCTGGAACTAAGCGCTTGCAACTAAAACATGATAAAGGCCTCTCACATGTTGCTTTCGTATTTAAGTTGTGCCACTGCAACGAGGGCACAAGGAGTTGGCGCTGTGGGTCAGGGCTGCAGCCCCTTAGAATCCATCGATACGTGTAAGAAATTATGAGAGAGAGATAGAGAGACTCTTCTACGGGACTCATGTCCCTGTGTCGTAAAAAACAAACCATACGGCAGTTCAAATGGCCTGATTCGTATGGCGCAAGGACAGCGATCTGGTATCGACAGCGTCATTATGACGCCTTCGATACCAGATCTGTGACCTTGCGCCATACAGAACGGGGGATTTTCTTACGATACAGGGGCCTGAGTCCCGTAGTTGTTCGTGCATAATGAGGCACCAGGCTTTAGCCCTGACCCTTGATGACCAAGCTATCAGCTCTTGAAACCAATCTATGACGAACCGCATCATGCTTTGCTTTCAAACTCAACTTGCACCGTCCCCCATCTAGCTCGCGAGCGCGATGAGTCACAGCGAGTCGCAATGCGTTTTATTACAAATAAATATGTGCAGCCTCATTGGCTCATAACTGAACTATATCGACACCTCAACCCCACACGCGATTACTTGCAAGGGCAGAATTGCTGGCAGTCGGCGTGGTTATCCTCTACCACATCACAAGATGCCACGCGATGCATGCTCTGGAAGTAGCACCGCCCGCTCAGCGCCACCAAGCTAGCGAGAGCGATGACTAACGGCCGCGCGGCGCGTGGTGGGACACGAATCGCAATGCGTTTAATTACAAATAAACATGTGCAGGCTCACAGCTGAACTATATCAACCCCAACCCCTCTACACTCAACACCCCCGCACTTGCACGGATGGAACTGCTGGCAGAATGCATGGTTATCCTCCACCACATCGCATGACGCCACACGGTGCTCCAAAGCTGAACTATGTCAAGCCCCACCCCCCCTATACCCTTACTTGCACGGGCAGAAATGCTGGCAGTCCGAGTGCTGATCCTCCACAACGTCGCACGATGCCGCACGGTGCATGCTCTGGAAAGAGCACCGCCCGCTCAGTGCTACCTCGGTGTAGGGCCGGGCAGATGTTGACAGCGACGTCATATGACAAGGATTGGGGGCAGGTCAGAGAGGAAGTAGGGGATAGGGGAGAGGAGAGATGACAGAAGGGAGATGGGACATGCGAGAGGAAAGAAGAGCGAGGGGTGGAGGAAGACGAGAGATGAGAGATGATAGAGGAGAGAGCAGAGAGGAGGGTTGAGAATGGAGAGAGTGACGAGGATAAAGGAACCATCGTTTCTTGAGTCAAACAGCATCCTATGACGTGGCAAGCAATATCTACCAGGCCCTACCAAACTGTGGCTGCAGTGGCGACTGTTGTCCTGCTCCATAGCCTGCGAGCAGATGTCCGACCGACCCTCATCCGGCGCCGTGCGACCCACCACCTCCAGGAAATCCTTGAACGTCTGCGACCACCAGGGTCTTACAATAGTTCACTTTTCCGGCTTAACTTGAGCGGCTTGGTCGCTGACCTCCCTGATAATGGACACCTGAACTGCCTATAATGGGCAACTGGCCCCCGTAAAATGGGTACCTCACCCCCCCTAATAACAGGCACCTGCCCCCTTGTTAATGGGCACCGGACTCCTCCATAATAGGCACCCGCACATGGTCAAGTGAATCCCTTAAAATGGGCCCCTAACCCCCGTAAATGGGCACATGACTCCACTCAAGTGATCACTTGAAGGTGCTTCAATCATGCTGAAAGTGATCGGATGGAAGGCCCTGCCGGCCACACGTCCTCCGTGCATGTCTTGCCCGACCGCTGGCACCGTGTGGCGCACGACTCGAAGGCCCCGAGCTGCGTCATCACCCAGCCCACACCGTCAGTCAATGTGGCATTCGGAACGGGGGCGGGCACATCCACGACGTTTCCTGCTGAGCCCCCCCCGTGATCCACGCACCCAAGCCCGTCGCCATTATTTAGGATCAGATGAATGATTAATGCCACTTCATATGATGCCACTCATGTCAAGAAGCTCGAGTTTAGGATCATTAAATGCATACGCATTGCCATGTCATAGGATGCCATGTATCTCAAGAGGCGAGGGTTTACAACGCGAAGGATGGCGCAACAGGCACGCACCGATACATGACGTGGTGCATGACGTGGCAGACACCCGTACACTGAGAGCTGTCTAACTTGGCAAGTACTGGACCACTGTATGGTGGATGACGTGGCGAGCACTGGTGCACTATGTGGTGGATGACTTGGCGTGCAAAGGTACACAATCTGGTGGCTGACGTTGCGAGCACATGTACACTACAACGTGGACGACATAGCGAGCACCTTGCCCTACCGTCATTGACGCACACAGCGGTGTTGTTGTCGCTATTGCCGTTTTGCGTCGCCGCCGGCGTCGCCGCTGGCGTCGCCTCGGCCGCAGCGCCTGCCGCCAGGCACCCCTTCGGATCTGCTGAAATGGCCTCGCAGACGCAGCGCGGACATATCTGCATCCCTTTGTCTAGGTCCTCGCCGGCCATGCGGCAGAAGCGGCACCCAGCACCTGCACCGGCACCACGGTGAAGCGGCGCAAGTTTAAATTGAAACCATTCGTTGAAAGCAGTAATTTATGATAGAGTTTCAAGCGCTGAAATCATGGCGCTTTCAACACAGGAGTTGACCTGTCAACCTGCACCGCCCTACCCCGGCAGCCTAGGCCGCCGCCTGTGACACACGTCTGGTCGAAGTACTGCGCACCATCTTTCTGATCACATTTGGCATCGCATGTGTCGGGGGAGTGGTCGGGGGTGGTGGTGGCGGTGGCGGCGGTGGCGGCGGCGGCAGCGGCGGCGGCGGTGGCTGCGTCTACGGCGGTGGAGTCGGCGGGGACAGGGGCAGGGACAGGGGCAGAGGCGACGGCGTCAGCGGCGGCGGCGGCGACGGTGGTGACGGCGTCCGCTTCTCCGGCTGCGGCGGCGGCGTTGTCAGAGGCAACTGTGGTTGCGGCGGCGGCGGCGGCGGCGGCAGCAGCTAGGGCCTGGCGTGCATTGATCGAATCGTCATAGGACGTCATTAAATTCCATGAACAACGGTTTACAATATGCTGAAGGACATCCGGATAAATTTATGCCAGGTCCCACCGGTGACGGCGGCGGCAGGGGCAGGCGAAGGGGCAGCGGCGTCGATGGCGTCATAGGCTGTTGCTGTGTGTAGCGGCGCAAGTTGAAAATGAAATCTAAACTTGATACCAGGTCATCAAATTTCAGTTTCAAGCGCTTAGTTCAGGTGCTTTCGACGTGGGTTTGAAAGGGTCAGCCTGCCCCGCCCTACCTGTGGCTGCAGTGGCGGCGGCGTCGTCTGCGGTCACTGCTCCGGTAGTGTACACAGGGGCAGGAGCGGGGGCAGGGGCGTCGGCGTCAGCAGGCGCAGGCGCTGGCGCAGGGGCGGCAGCGGCGGCGGAAGTGGCGGCTTCTGCGTCGGCTTCACGTGCGGCCTCGGCGGCGGCGGCGGCAGTGTCTTCGGCAACTGTACCTTTGGAGCCGTCAGTGGTATAGGACACGGGGGCCGGGGCAGGAGTGTCGGCGCCAGCGTCAGCGGGGGGGGCTGCGGCGTCGACCTCGGCGGCGGTGGTGGCAGCTGTGGCGGCGGCGGCGCCAGTCGCACCTGAAGCCTTCTCATAATTGGCGACGCCATCGATGAGGTCAGCAGCCGCCTTAGCTTAGGGTCCGGCAGAAATACTCAGAATTGTCAATTACTAGTACAACAAATCGCAACCCACGTTTCTCAAGTGAATTGCCGCCCGTCTGACGTTTTTCACTCGGCACAGCAAGCCGATGTGATGGGGACAATATTCGAAAGCACGATGAGGGCCTTACCTTGGCGCGAGCGAAGGCACGGTCGGCGACGCTGGACGCGATGTGGGAGGCGGTGGGGGACTTGGCCGCGGCGGTCTTGGCGGCGGCGGCGGCGGACGCGGCGGTCGCGGCCTCCGTGTAGTGCCGCAGGTTGATGTTGACAGAGAAGTGTGAATGAGGTTCATCAAGTTCTAGCTTCAAACGTTGACACCAAGCGAGGTCAATCCGGAGTCAAGAGAGAGGAGAGGAGAGAGGTGAGAGGCGAGAGGAAAGATAGTGGAGAGAGGCGAGAGGCGAGAGGAGAGAGTATCGAGGCGAGAGGCGAACGAGGAGAGTGGAGAGAGGAGCGAGGAGAGAGGGGACAGACGAGAGAGGAGAATGAGAGAGGAAGCGATGAGGGATGAAAGGATGGAGGAGAGAGGTGAGAGGAGAGATGCCACATGCACCGCCCTACGTCATTGGCAGCAGTGGTAATCTCCAAGGCAGATGCGGCGGTGGCAGCGGTCTCAAACTCCTGTACCGCAGCTGCAGTTTTGGCGGCGGCAGCGGCGGCTGCGGTGGTATCGGCGGAGCCGAAAGCGGGTTCCGCGGCAGCGGCATCGGCGGCGGCGGTGGCTGTGGTGACCACAGTGGCGGCGGCGGTGGCGGCGGGATCAGTGTCAGCGGCATCAGTCTCCACGGCGGTGGCGGTGGGCTCGGCATGAACAGCCGCGTCAGCGACTGCGGTTTCAAACGCAGCGTCAGCAGCGGCGGCTGTTGCGGAAGCAGGCTCGGGCGCAGCGACGACAGTCTCGGCAGCGGCAGCGTTGGGCACGGTGGCAGCGTTGGGCACGGTGGTGGAGGCGGCGGCGGGGTCGGCGGCGGCGGTGTCTTGTGCTGAAGGATCGACGCTGTCAACCATGCCCGCAAGGATAGAGTCATCGGTTCCCTCTGATCCCTGCACACTATGCTCCTCCTCCTGCTTCTCCCCCCCCTTGCCCTGCCCTTCCTGGACCTGCTCCGTCTGGACCGAATCTGTCTGCAACAGCTCCGTCTGAAGCGCCGTCAGCACTGGCTCGTTCCGCCCCGCTACTTCTTGCCCCGTCTGCTAGAGCCTTGCATATGTCGCTCGTCACGTCATCATCTGCGTGTTGAATCCCCGGTTGTTGAGTTTGGCATTCTTCGATGTGGCGAGCAACATTTGCTGGGTAAGCACACATGGTCAGCCACAACATTGACACGCGGCTTAGACATTGTCAAATGCATACCCTCGTCAATTCAGTTAAATGGCATCCTATGACGTGGCAAGCGATATCTGGCAGGCCTCACCGACTGCTGCCGCATCGCCACGTCGTACGGGTCCTCACTCGCGGCGGTACCGTCGGCGGCATCGGCGTCGGCGGCGCTGACATCGTCCGTCCCAAACTCCTTGGTCTAGCGGCACAAGTTGAAATTGAAAGCAAACGTTGAAAGCGGTTCATCATATTTTAGTTTCAAGCGCTGAAACCAAGCACAGTCAACCTGAGGTAAGCTCGGGGTCAGCCTGGGGACAACCTGGGGTCAACCTGGTGTCCACCTGAAGTGGACCTGGGTCAACCTAGGATCAAATCGGGTTCAAACCGGGGTCAACTTGGGGTCAACCTGGGGTCAACCTAGGGTCAACCTGCACTGCCCTGCCTTAGACTTGCCCTCATCGGCGTCAGCGTCGGCGGCCTTAGGCGCAGCGCCCGCTGTAACGCACCCCGTGGCGTTTGCTGAGCTCCCCTCGCACACGCATTGCGGACAGATCTGCTCGCAGTAGGGAACATACAGCAGCAGTCACATGTGGTAAGATTACTGAGTAACATCACACAGGCATCA
>Ga0307488_10002286_pt1 | contig 16213 bp, 19 predicted proteins | sample SB02metaG_FD_202248 | JGI IMG/M metagenome (GOLD analysis project Ga0307488, IMG submission 202248) | Sea-ice brine microbial communities from Beaufort Sea near Barrow, Alaska, United States - SB 0.2 | ecosystem: Environmental > Aquatic > Marine > Coastal | place: USA: Alaska | collected... | reverse complement strand
AATTAGTTCTCGTTGAAATCCATAAGGCACAAACTTCATTGACCCTCTTACAGGGTGTTGAATGCTTAGAAAGTTTTCACAGAAGTATAAAGGACCTGTAATGGGATCCATACAAGCCTCTAAGTGCTTGACTTCCTCTAGTGTATATTTTTGCTTTTCATGGGCCTTCTTAATTTGAACGCCATCTAAACTCTTTGCCATACTAGTATTTATAGAAGGAAATAGGCTCCGAAGAGCCTATTTGGATAGTATGAAACTTACTATATTACGCTAATTGTAAATTTGTTTTAACTGTGCAAGTTACAGCAGTCATATCAAAGTTATTATTACCATATGTAGCACCTAGTGCAATAATTTCATCTTCAATTTGTTCTACCAGTGTTTCTGCGCCGGCGCCGTCATAATCTAATGAATCATTTGGTTGTTCAACTGCAAAGTCCATTTGTGTATTAGTATCGTGCAAAGCACCTCTAATTACAACAGTTGCATATTTTCCAATAATTTCAACTACTGCTTGGATTGCTTCGTTTGCACCTGTTTCAGCATTTGCTGCTGCAACAAAATCTACATTAAAAAATGTAAGTGGCTTATTACCAAAAAAATCAACAGCAGTTGCATCTGCTACGCTTTTACGATTTTCTGCAACTAAAACTGAACTGCCGCCACCAATTGTTGCTGTTAATAAATCTGCCATTATTTTGCTCCTTTATGTTCTTCTAATGCTTTTAGCAATTGATCTTTTATAGAATTACGTAAGTCTGATTCTCCAACTTTCTGCATAGGATTATCTCCGCTTGCAACTTTTGGATGTGTTCCTTTACGTCTGTTCATACCGCCTGCTGTTTTCTGAGTAATGTAATCAATATCTTTATACTCTTCGTCAGGTTCATTTGCGTATGCTTCTTCTTTATCTTTATCATCTTCCTTATCATCTTTTTCCATATCATGATCGCTGTCACCGTCTTTATCAAGTGACTTAATCATAACGTGATCTTTGTCATGGTCTTTTGGAAGATCCATTGAATCTTTTTCTCCGCCCGGCATATCGTCATTGTCGTCATCAAAGTCTGGAATTAATTTGTTAATTGGCTTTGGCATTGGTGGCATGTCTGGACCTTCTGGTCCGTCCATTGGTCCGTCCATTCCTGGTGACATAATAGACAATGTAGGCATTTCAGGTTTTTCTGGTTGATTAATCATATCAGGATTAACTTTAGTCATTAATCTCAAAATGTCATCAATTGCATCGCCTTGTGCATTTATGTTAATACTCATTGACGCTTTGTCTTTTGGCTCTGCAGGTGGCATATCAGGTGCCATCATTGGCGGCATCTCGTTCATTCCACATTCATCTGCGCTTTGATCTAAAGGTGCTGCTTCAGTTTTTGCTGTATCAAGTTCCTGCATCTTTGATAATAGTTCATGAAAGTTCATGTTAATTACTCCCTACAGGACTTTTGACCCCTGCTTTGTCTTGTTTTAATTTTGGTGTGTCTTGATAAACATCTGCTTTTAGTTTATCATGTCCTAGTTCTTTTTTTCTTGCTTTTGCTTCTTTAGAAAGTTCTTTTAAGAAACCTTTATTGAAGTCATCTCCAAAGTAATCCTTTTGCTTTACGTTCATGCCATCTTTGTATTCGTTGTCATGTAGTAATGCACCTTCGTAATCTGCTTTGCTTCCCATAGTAATTTGATCAATTTCTGTTGGGCTTGCACTATTTCTAACTTTGTAATAACCTGCTTCACAACATTCCATTTCAAAAATTTCTTTTTCAATTTCTGAAGTAGTAATTGGATACTCAGTCATTACATCAAATGTGTGTACCTCCATGTTTTTCAATGTTGGAAAATCATGTGGTACTTCTGTAACCGGAGTGGTTTTCATTTGTTCAAATTGCATAATACCGCGATTATCAAGTCTTGCTTTTAAATCGTCTGCAAAACTTTCTGGTAAATCACCTGCAACTTTTACCTTAAAACTATAGGTTTTTTTGGCTTCTGATAGATATTGTGTGTACGTCTTCATGTAAGTATTTATTCCTTTTGGCTTAATTTCTTAATTAATTCATTGCGATCAAGCATTACATACCCCTTTCCATCAAGAACATCATTAGGATCTTTAGGAGAATCTTGGTCCAATTTAAATTTTTTCAACTGTAAATCTACTGCTTTTAGTTTTTTATCTACTTTAGCAGTTTTAGCATCTATAGCATTTTTAAGCATACTACTAGCAACTTCAAATATTCGTCCACTATAACGTACTTCTACGTTCATACCTAAATCCATTAAATCATCATATGCTTTTTCTGCTTTATCTGCAAGATTATCTAAATCCTTTTCTTCTAAAGCATCTAGTTCGTTTATCTTAGGCAAATCACCTGTAATTTTACTTACTTCTTTGTAACTCTCTTCAATACTTTTTATTTGTTGAGGTGTTACTTCAACAGGAACTGACTGCTCTGCTTGCTTCTGTGCAGTTTCTTTATCTTCCATATTAAACAGTTCTTCTAATTTCTTTGTCATACTATTACTTATCGTCTCTTGTTGCCAGTGTGAAAAATATCATCTTCATTTACAATACGGAATCTAACACGTTTTTGTTTACACCATGCACCTGCTGCTTCCCATTTTGCCATATTTTTAATATACTGTTCTTGATTGAATCTGCTTTTTCCAACACTTTCTCTCATAGTTTGGTTTTTGGGTTTTACTTCTATAACTTCTGCTCTTTTCTTTCCACCCTTTTCCAAATATACAACAAAAAAGTCAGGAACATATATTGAATACTTTCCTGTTAGTGGATCTCTATATGGTATCTTGATACTTTCACTTGCCCATGTTTCTACACCTGGATGTTCATCCAGCATTCTCATAAAAACAAACTCCCAACTACTTCTAGCAAGGGGGCTTTTTGTACCTACATATTTTGCAGGATTCTTCATTTCGAATCTTCCTTGTGCAAACTTAGGCATTACGGTAGCACGTTACGTTGTTTTGATATATCTTGAGATGGATTTCTATAGCCTAACGTAGATGTAGGCGGTCGGTTGTTGTTAAGTATTTCAGATACTAACCCACTTATTTCTAATCCTTCTAACTTTTTTAAATCATCTAGTATAGAAAAAATTTGTGTGTTTTCAAGTTTTGCTTGTTTCAGAACACTCATTGAAATACTTGCTGCTGCTTCTTTTGAAAATCCTCTTTTTTCAAAAAAACTTATAGTTGCATCAACTTCGGTTGCATTAAATTCTAACGGTGCAGTACCGTATGTGTCAAAAAACAATTTTGTTTTTGCAGCACTATCAGTAAGTTGTTTTGCTGGTAAATTAGTTTTTTGATTCATTATATTACTCCATCCTGCGGATCTTCAATAATTTTTTTCTGTGAGCCTTTGGTTACGTTATTACTAGGATCATTTTTAGTAAACACTGATCCTGCAATACCGCTTATTGTATTTGCCACTGCTTGTGTACCAACTGGACTTGTTAATATATTTGTTGCTTCTCGTAATAGTCCTGCCTTGTTTAATCCACTAGCACCCTTGTAAGTATTTACTGCTTTGATTGCAGTGCTTAAAAAATTTCCTCCGGAACTAAATGCTGTGCCGTCTCCAATTGCGCCAAACACAGATTCTAATCCATCTAGTACTCCGCCGGTTCCTAACAAGTTTCCTGTGCCACCGCCAGCAACAGTTAAAGGTCCAGGGGTATTATCATAATGTAGTGTCGCAAACCCTTTAGGATTGCCTTCGCTAACTGTTCCTGCAGAGTAAACTACTGATTCATACTGCAAAGTCATTGAGCTTTCAGCAGGCTCAGATGTTGCTGCATAATCTCTATTGCCGTGTTGCCAAGATTTAATTTTAGGATTGACAAGTGTATATCCTATAAATCTTCGTCTGCCCATTGTATACAAAGTTACACTTTTAAATAGTGGACTACTAACATCGTTATCTAATCCATATCTAAATTTATCAAATTCTGTACCTGTTGCTCTATAAGGATCTGTTTTATCGCTATATGCCGAACTAGGTAAGTTTCTATCTTTAACATAGTAACCATAGTAGATTGCCCATAATGCATTAATAACGCCTTGGTTATCATCATGGAATGTAAAACTTACATCTTCATAATTAATTGCTTTGTAAACAATTTTTTTTCTATTATACTGATTATAAGTTTCTGTATCAAAATTAAATTTTGGTAAATCGGCAGTCTTTACTAGTAATCCTGTTTCGTCAGCATGCTTTGCTGTAAAATTAGCAGCCTTGTGTGCAGATGGATCTAATTCAATTCTTAAATAATAATTAAATTTGTTCTTGGGTGCAAGACGCATATTATCATCAATAAACAATCTAGTAGCGTGTGTATAGTTCGCTACTCTACCTTTAGGATTTGTAATACCTGTGAATACGTCTGTCAGAAATCTAGTAAACTTATTTGCCATACTAGTATTTAGCCATAAAAAAAGCCCGGGGTTTTAAGCCCGAGCTTTCTAATATCAATACTAAAATTAGTATTAGCCTGCTGCACTTCCAGCACCAGTAGTAGATTGGCCAAGTGTTCTTTCCACTGCTGCACCAATTCCAACACCAACGCCTTGTTCGCCTGCACCCCATTGTACCATGTTGTCAAAACGTATAGTTAATGCTACACGCATGTCTTCGCTAGTACCGTAGTTTGCATCGCCATAATCAGCGGACGTTAAGAAACAACCATACATATTTGCTGTTTCTAACACGTTAACTCCAGCAGCATTGTTTCCATTGCCACCGTCTAATACTTCAATCTTAGTAGTAAATTTGTAATCAATACCTGATCTAGCAGATGCTTGTTCAACAAAATCGAACTGCTTCTGAACCTGTTGACCAACAAGTTTTTGAACTTCGCCACTAGCGTCATCACGCAAGGTAAGCGTGATAGTCTCAAATGTATACTTACCTGCTAAGAATACTTTTGAGTTGTAAACATCTAGCGTCATTTCTTCAAAACCAACTTTTGGTTTTGTAACGTCAACTACTTGTTTTGTTAATTCAGTTGCAGAGCTTACTCCAAATCCTAAAAGTGTCACTCTAAAGCGATACTTTAGTTTAGGCATCAAGAGCACTTGGTTGCCTGCGTCTGTTGGTACTGAAAAGTTATTTAATGATGTAATAGGCATGTCTTATATCTCCCCTGTGTTCTTGACACGCAACGGAATGTATATAAACTCAATAGCCTTAACTGGTTCAATCGCAATATCAACATATAGTTCGTTGCGGTCGACTCTAGCCGGAGTATTGTTTGTTTCATCACATACTACTGCGAAATCGTAGATTGCTCTAAGACCAACTAGTTCAAGAAGTAAACTTTCAACTGCCTGTTTTACTTCATCTCTAGTAATCTTATCATTTGGTTCAAAGATATACGGACGAGCCAATTTGTTAAGTTGACTACGCATGTATACAACTAAACGTGCTACGTTTATTCTGTCTAGTGCAGAAGCGTTTCTTGCTCTAGTCTTTTGTCCGTAGTTTACTAATCCTACACCATTAAAGAATGTAATTGGATTAACTTTTAGATCATACAATGTATCTCTTTGTCCTTCGTTAAGTGCAACTGTTTGGAACTCGCCTGTTGCTGCATCAATAAATCCTACTGCTGTAGCATTTGAAATGCCGCCTCGTCTTGTTCCTGCAGGTGCAAACCATGGAAACGATACTTGATCACTTAGTGCAATAGTTCTCATCATCATGTGTGATGCTGGAACAACTGCGTTTGAACCACCTAAGTCTGTTGTAAATCCATTTGGATAAAACGCACCTAAGTATTCATCGTATGTTACTAAGCCATCATCGCCATTGTCTGTTACTAAGGAAGCATTTGTTCCCCAGTTAGTCAATGTAGTTGCATCTGCTGCTAATCTAAGTGGTGTATCACCAATAACAAACGCTGTTAAGCCTCTGTCAATGTTTAGATTAACTAGGTTGCTCATTAGCTCAGGATAACCAGGAGCAGCAATTATGTTAAAATTACGTCTCTCTTCGTCACGTATCTGGCTGCTTGTATCAACTGCACTCTTCATTCTTTGTACAACAACTTTACGTTGTGCTTTTCTGCCAAATGCACCCGATCCGTCTTCGTTGTTACCTGATTCAGTAACCCAACGGTCAGTTGCATAATCGCCCATCGCTTCGTCATTGTTGAAGCGTTGGTTATCTGCTGTGATATCAATGTAGTTGTTAGCATAACGTTTAACGTTGCCGCCGCCTCTACGTAGGTTCCATAAAAGCATACCTTGTGGATATAATGCAGGATCTGGAGCATCTGGATCTAAGAAGTCTACTTTTTGTAAATCCTTAATTGTTGCTGCTGTGTTACCAGTAGCACCAGTTGAACCATAACGTGCATCACCAAACAATACACCATCTTCAGATGTTTGATCAGTTTTATCAACTAAAACCCATCTTTCTGAAACTGGTCCTGATTGGTCACCGTCATACTTGTAAATTGTTGGATAGTTTTCAATATCTGCTGTTGAAATCCAAAGGTCGCCTGTAACAGTTGTTCCTGCTACATACGGATTAGAAGCACTTACAGTTGGAACATAACCAACTCTATCGCTTGCTGCTTCAGTGTATGGACTTGTTGCACTTCTATAACCTACCCAAGTAGTACCATCGTGTATCATCATGTCTACATCTGAAAACTCTGGGTTGTACCAAAGTTGTCCGTCTGCTGGCTCTGCTTCTGGATTGTCTGAACTAGCATAAAAATCACTTGATGAAAGTGGCTGCCAGTTTGAAGCAAGATATCTATTTTCAGCAGTTGAATCATCAGCACCTGGTGCTAGTTGACTTGAACCTGCTGTTAATGATGCGTCTGACAAGTTGTAGAAGTTAGCAGTACCTTCTGCTGTATCAATGTTATATGGTGTAAACAATGCACCAAGAGCATCTCTTCCTACATCACGAAGTCTAATTTCACCACCTGTTTTATGTGAAATTGTAATTTCGTTATTTGCTGTAACAGCCGCTTCAACATTTGTAAAGCCTGCTGCGTTAATAGCCGCTGCCATTGTGTTAGCATCTGAACTTGAACCTGAACTTGCAAATGTAACACTTACTGCTGCATTTAATGCTTCTTGTCCTTGAATTGATTCTTGGATTTCAAATTGGTAATCATCTGCTACCAATTGTGCTGCTACAACTGCTGATTTAACTGTTGTTACTCCAGTGTTAGCTCTACGCCATGTACGGAATATTGCTGTTGCAGGAGATGAATCATACATGCTATGTTCAAATGCATTAGTTTGTACAAACAAATTGTCTGCTGCTAAATTAATACCTGCTCCGCTTCTGTCCAACGAATAAATTGCTGAATGTCCGCTTGCATATAATGGAGCATCATACGATACCCAAGTAGCAGTTGTTGAATTCCACTTACTTGCTCTCCATCTTGAACCGTTGTTTGGTTCTGTAGTCTTAATCCAAACAGAGCCTGTTGGTCTAGATGCTGCATCTGTTCCAGGAGTTCCTTTCCACTGTGGCACAAGTGTGTGTGGTGCTTGGTAAAGTTCTGGACCTTGGTATGTTGCTGCTGAAATTTCTAATTCAGTTAAGTCAGCAGTACCTGCTCCAATAACAACTGTGTTTGCATTAGTATTAGAAGTTCCATCAGTGTAAATGTAAATTCTATCACTTACATTCTTTGCTGTAGTACCTGCAATACTCAAACCGTTAATTGTTGCTACGATATCATCTACAGTATCACTTCCACTAATTGTAACTGTTGTGCTGTTAATTGTAAAATTACCTGCTGCTGCTGTAATTTTAGATCCTGTTAATTGTGCTGTAGTTACTGTTGGAATACTTGCTCTCCACTCTTGAGAACCTACTAGTACCCAATTACCTGCTGCAACGCCTGCTTGTGTGTTACCTGGAGATTTGTAATACATTCTTGCTGGGTCTTTAGAAAAACTAAATGTCCCTGTTGCTGCCGTTCCTACAGTTTCAAATACAACTGCATAGTCACCAATTGATCCAACTGAACCTTTAGGTGCATTGTTGTCAATTTTTGCTGCATCTGCATCAGTTAACACAATAGGAGTCTTAGCAGCAAATTTTTGTCCGCCTGTAGTGCTTAATGCTGCACTATTCCACTCTTGGATACCCCATGATGTAGACCCTGTGTTAAACCACCAAGTTCCATCTGGTGGGTTCGCTCCCGGAGCCTCTGCTGTACCTTCAAGTTGTCCTAAATCTACATTAGCTCTAGTTACGAATGCTGCATTCGATACACCTAGTAAACTATATGCTGCTAATAGCCCATATTCATTAAGTTCGCTACCATGAATAGGTGTATTGCTCGCTGTCTTCTCGAAGTTTGGAACTCCAAAAAGATCTACTAATTCTTTTTGACTTGTCACTTTAAATGCATTTCCTGCATTCGCCGCTGAAGTTGCTGAAGCAACGCCAGTGCCTGCGGCATTAGTTTTATCTTGGGCCGTTGCTACTATAATAAGAGGAGTTGTTCCGGGTTCAGCCGGAGTATAAAAACTCTCATCTATTACACTAACTTCTACGCCGGGTGATGTAAGTGCCATTTACTTTTCTCCTGGTAATAATTCAATTCATTTCTTTACGTAATGTATTGTTATATGTATTTAGCGGAATGACTAAAAAAGGGTGTGTTAAGGCCTTTTATAAAAAGGGGTAAAAAAGGTGTAAATATATGTATGAGACCTTTATGCAAATGCGGTTTAAGACCTAAAGCAGTAAACTATAAGAAATACGGTAAAACGTATTATAGAAGTTTATGTGAAGCATGTTCTAAACATGGATTATATCACGGTATACCTAGATGGTATAGAGCAGGTTATAGAATTAAGAAACAGTGTGGTAAATGCGGCCACAAATCACTGCATCAAGAAGTATTTAGAGTATATCATGTTGATGAGAACCTAGATAACTGTAAACACAGCAATTTAAAAACTGTATGTGCTAATTGCCGTACTGTACTATCTAAAGAAGGTGTTAAATGGAAACAAGGCGATTTAGTTGCTGATTATTGATTTTATGTTCGTATACAAGTCATCAATACTGTTATCATTAGCAATTATATGATCAAACTTTGTTCCTACCCACGCCCATTCAGACGAATGTATTTTACGAATCTTCATTTCATTTATATTTAAGTTGAAACCTTTGACTGCTTTTACTGCGTGATCATACCATTGAGGCAAATCACCACGTGTTACCCAAAGTATTTCTCCACCCAAGTTTTTAATAGCCTTAATTTCGTTAGGAAAGCGTACATCACTAATAACAATATTATCTTTACTTTGACGTAATTTGTTTTCAATACTAGCAATCCATATATCATCATGGAATGTTTTACGGCATACTTCAGTGCCCCAATATTGTAGAACCCATCTTGGAGTAAGTGTTGGCATATCCAGTCTTTCTGCCCACCAAGGATCTACCTGCTCACGCCATTCTCTTGATTCTTTTGTTCTTCCTTCCAGCATGATTCTGTCCCAACCAAACACTGCTGCAACCGAATCTTTTAGAGAATCTGCAAAGCTCTCCCTACGGTACTCATGGAAATTGACGAGATAATCTGCCACTGTGTCTTTACCACAACCGATAAAACCGCAAACGCCTATAATCATATAACTCTCCTTTAAAGTTATATTATAGCATCTCTTACAGTTGTGTCAAGTTCTAATAGAAGGGTTTTGGTTGTCCTGGCTTACCTGTATTAAGTTTTCTAGCCAAAACGCTTGATGTATTAATTGATTTTGTTCTTTGCTGTCTACGTGCCTGTGTAGGTGAAGTTTTAGCACGAGTATTTTTCATTTTCTGTGCTCTAGCAACATTGTATTGCTGAACACATTTTGAAGGATGGCTTACCTGCCTACCTTTTCTTGGACCCACAGAACAACGGAATCGTAACTTAGTCGTGCCGCCTTTGGCAGTGCCTGCAGTTCTGCCCCATACCATTTTAGCAACTTCGTTAAAGATTTCATTATGCTCTTCTTCTGTTACTAATTCTGAAATACGCATTATCCTATAATCCAACTATAACCATGGCCACCTGCAACTTGCGTTCCAAGTTCCATTGTAAGTCTTTCAATATCATTAAAGCCTTCTGCTTTAATACTTGCACCGTTAAGTGCTGTACCACCTTGTGGTCCTGCAATACTTGCAAATTTTTCTCTTGCTTGTCCTACTATTACTTTACAGTTTGCAAGAGTATAATCTTTAATCCATTGTCCTGAATAAACATCTTCAAGTATTACATGATCAGGCTTATCATTGTATGCCCATAATAAAACTTCTTCAGTTCCTCTAGGACGTTGCATGATAATTAGTTTCTTGCTTTGAGGATTCCAAGTAAAATTGATAAACGAACCAAACATCTTTCCAACCAGTTCCTGATACTGTGCAAACAGTTCGTATGTTGCCAGTCCGCCCATATTGGTTGAACTTAACAAATATGTATTAGTGTATGCTAAGTTGAACGGTTCAAATACTGTACCACCTGTTCCACTACCTGTACGCGATCCTACACTTCTACGATAAATTTGTCTAACTTGTTGTATTTCTTTAGGCAATATATATTCGTTTTGATTCTCTTCTAAACTTAAAGTTATGTAACTTTCTTCCACAGAGTTATCGCTACGTTGTCTAAAAACGCCTAGTGATCTTTGTAATGCTGTTTCATAATGAGCAGGATCAAGTTCGACATCAATCATACCATCGCCTAGCATTAGTCTCACATAATCGAATACTTCTTGTTTTGCTTTATCTATTTGGCTCATACAAGTATTTATGCCTTGTGACAGATTAGGTAAATACATATACTATGCCAAGACTGAGTTTATACCGTCCCGAGAAGGGAAACGATTACAAGTTTATTGATAAAACTGCCTGGGAAATGTTTCAGGTTGGTGGTACCGATGTGCTTATGCACAAGTACTTGGGTACTGAGGCAACAAGCAAAGAAGCAACTCCAAGCGAGCCTAAATACGATACTCTAAGTCCTACTAATATACAGGATATGCTATTCCTTGAAAATAGAGATAGAAAATATGATTCTGATGTTTTTGTTATGCGTGGAGTATACAATGTACAAGACATTGATTTTAATTTAAGTCAATTTGGGTTGTTCTTACAAAATGATACAGTTTTTATTACATTCCATATAACCGATACTGTTGAGAAACTTGGCAGAAAAATTATACCAGGTGATGTAATTGAATTGCCGCACCTAAAAGACGAGTATGCTCTTAATGATTTAAATTATGCACTAAAAAGATTTTACGTTGTTGAAGATGTAAACAGAGCAGCAGAAGGATTTAGTGTAACATGGTATCCGCATTTATACAGAGCAAAATGTAAACCACTAGTAGATTCACAGGAGTTCAAAGGTATACTGGATCAAATTGCAGATTCAGAAAACTTTAAAGGAATTTGGAATCCAGATTCAACATATTATCCAGGAGATACAGTAACAGCACCTAATGGTCAACAGTATACAGTAACACAAGAAGTTACAGGTACTGCTCCTCCTGATACAACATATTATAAACTTGCAGATACACTCAAAGATATTATGTCTACGTATGAGAAAGAAATGCAAATTACCAAGGCTGTTGAAGATCAGGCAAATGCAGATACTCCGCAAAGCGGGTATGACACTACAAAATTATACACACTACAGCAAGATGAAAACGGTAAAACAGAACTTGTTACTGCCGATGGTACACTAGATGATGCAGACATTGATACTGTAACTGCTGATACTGTATTCCAATCAGCAGAAGCAACCGGATACAAAGGTTACTTAGTAGGAGATGGTATTCCACCTAACGGAGCACCATTTACTCAAGGTATTGCATTTCCGATGGGACCTGCAGAAGGGCAATTCCATCTTAGAACTGATTACAAACCAACCAGACTGTTTAGATTTGCTAAAGGTAGATGGAGCAAAATTGAAGATGATGTGAGAACAAATATTACAAACTTAGGAACAAGTGATACAGCAGCAGGTAAAGATTTTGCTGGTGACGAAAAACGAGAAACACAAAAAACTTCATTCATTAATAATACAAATGAACAAGTTATTGACGGTCAAACAGTAAAAGAAAGACAAAGTCTTTCTAAAGCACTAAAACCAAAGGCGGATGAATAATGCGTATAGATGAAATATTAGGGTTTGCTACAAGCCGTCCAAAAACACATACTGTAAAAAGACGTCCACCCGAAAAGGAAGAGGAACCTATAGCAATTAGAATACAAAAAAGAAGAGCAGCAGCAGCAAAAGGCGATGCAGATGCTTTTAAAAATAAGTTTAAAAAGGCAGACTAATGGATTTTTTCTACGACGGACAAATTAGAAGATATGTTACGCAGTTTATGCGTATCTTTATCGGCTTTAAGTACGAAGCAGGTAACGGCGATCAGCAATCTGTTCCTGTTATGTATGGTGATTTGACTCGTCAAGTGGCAAGTATTATTAGAGAAAATTCTGAAAATAAACTGCCAACAGTACCTAGAATGGCGGCATATATAACCGGTTTAGATATTGATACAAGCAGATTAACTGATCCTACATTTGTAAGTAAAGTAAACATACGTGAAAGAGATTATGTTGTAGACGAATCAGGAAATAGACAATATACAGGTGCTCCGGGAAAAAATGTAACTGTAGAAAGATTAATGCCAACGCCGTATATGATGACATGTAAAATAGATATATGGACTTCTAATACTGATCAAAAATTACAATTGCTAGAACAAATAATGGTACTGTTTAATCCTGCATTTGAAATACAAACCAACGATAATTATATAGATTGGACAAGTTTAAGTGTTGTAAGAATGACAGGTATGAATTTTAGTTCTAGAAGTATTCCTGCTGGTGTTGAATCAGAAATAGATATTTGTTCAATAGATTTTGAAATACCAATTTATGTTTCACCGCCTGCTAAAGTTAAAAAATTAGGAGTTGTAAGAAGTGTGATAGCAAACATATTTACAGAAGAAGGTGATGTACAAAACTTATCAAGTCTAGTTTACAACCAGAAAGTTTCAAATGAGGTATATGTAAATCCAAGATACCCTGTATTGTTATTCAAAGCAACTAATGGTAATCCTAACGATTACGACTTATCTATACTAGATCAGAATGCTGCAATACAAAGTTTAGGACTAGATAAAAAAGAATTTACAAATGATAAAAAACTTGACTGGAATGCTGTATTAGCAGCATTAGGAAGTTTTACAGAAGGTACGAGTACAATACATTTCCGTCAGCCTAATGGTGAAGACATCACTGGAACATTTGCAATTAATCCTGTTGATAACTTTATACTCTTGGTAACCATTGATAAAGATTCTCCAGGATGGACAGAAAATAGCCTACTTGTAAGTCCTCAATATCCTGACGGCAAGGGAACGTTTGATGCAATTGTAGATCCAACTACTTATAATCCTATTACTAGATTAGGCACTATTCCAACAGGACATAGATTACTAATCTTAGAAGATGTAGCAGATAATCCTGATGGTTGGAAAAACAATGACGGCACTAATACATCTATCAAAGCAAACAGTGTTGTTGAATGGAATGGAGCAAGTTGGGCAGTAGTATTTGATCCTTTAACATTTGAAGATTTCACATATCTATCTAATATTACTACAGGAATACAGTATAAGTGGGATGGTATACAGTGGCTTAAATCTTTCGAAGGTGAATATGCACCAGGTTATTGGAGACTAGATCCTGAAGGTGCATAAGTAGTTTTATGCAAAAGAGAGTAGGACTATTATATCTATCTAGAGATTCGCACAGAATACTTCTTATTTTAGAAAACGAAAAATGGACTGTGCCAACATTTTCACTTGAAAATAGTGTAATACAAGATAGTGAAGATTTGCAACAAAAATTTTCTAGAGGTAAAATAATACCTATAGAATTGTATCTTTCAAAAGACAAAGGTTTTGAGTACGGAACATATATTTGTCTTGTAAAAGAAGAATTTATTACTGAACAAATACCTACATTTTGTTGGGCTGATATAAATTATCTACCCAAGAATGTACACACCGGGCTACGAAGTACATTAAATAATAGTCTTATACGTACAAAAATAGAAACTGTACTGGAGTTAGAAGATGCTATCAATATATGAGTCTGAATCATTTCAACATGATTATCGCAATTACAAAAATAAAATTGAAAACATTACTGATGAGAAAATGAAAAATCAATTATTAAATTTTCTTAATAAGTTAGTTGCACATGTAAAAGCATTTGACAAAGAGCATTCTGAAATGATATATTCTAAAAGTATTAGATTAGGAAACGATCACAAAGACGGAATTGCCGAAGTAAGAAAAGTTATTGAGAGAAAACTTCGTGATTGGGATCAAATACAAAAATCTTAAATCGAACCAAAGTTCTTAATAATTATTGATCCTACCATTGCAGCATGTAATGAACACTGATATCTATAAGTACCACTAATACTAGATGGTATTTTCCAATATAACGTACCGCTATCTTTACCTTGTGCAGCAGCATTTGTACTATATGTTCCATCAGTTGCTACATGAACCAATCCAGCATCGTAGTTAGAACCTGCTGAATTTTGAATAAGAAACGGATGACTAGAAGCCATAGTACTAAGATTAAATGCAATAGTTGTTCCGTTGATTCCATATAATGTAGGGTTGTTAGTACCTCCATATTGATCAAATCTATATGCACTTACTCCACTTGCAGTTACATCTAATCTAGTAATTGCTGGAAGATATAATTTGTCTACTGTAAGTTGAGCAGTAATTGCATCTGATAATCCGCTAAACGCAGTAACAATTGTTCCTGGACCGGTAAATGTTACAAGATCCGATGCAGCGTTAGTTGTAATTGTAACTCCGCCGGCACCTGCAAAAGTAACTGTATCAGTTGCTGTGTCTGCATCTACATCACTCTGTCCTGTAACAGTAATTTTACTAAATGCATTTTGGTTTGCATCGCCTCCTCCGGCTGATGCTGATGGTATCCAGTTGCTTCCATTCCATTGTAAAACATCGTCTGTGCTTGGTGCACTAGTTGTAGTATCTACATCTGATAATGCATTAACACTTAGAGAGCCAATACCTGTTAGATATGCTCCTAGATCGCTTATTTGTGATTCTGTTACGCTTAATGATGCTTGGTGTTGTGTTACACTTGATTCTGTAATATTTGCATTTGGCACGTTTGCCCATGTAACTGCTGCTGTTAAATCATTTGTTTCGGAAGTTATTGCACCAATGCCTGCGGCAGTTGGAGGTGTAAATTTAAATTCACCTGTTGCATTATTGTAACTTATAGCACCGTTGCCACTAGGTGTATTTTCAATGCCAATACTAAAACTATCTAGTGCAACAACACTAGGTGTGTTACTTAAATTGTTATAGTTTAAAAAATATGCACTGTCAAATCCGTCCAATGTATCAGCATCAGTGCCACCGCCACCTGTTGTTGCATCAGCGCCAGGTGCCCAATTAGTTCCGTTCCATTTTAAGACTTGTCCTGTAGTTGGTGCACTACTTGTTGTGTCTACATCTGATAAAAAGTCAATGCTAAATTCACTCATATTAATTGTTACAATATCTGTGTCTGTAGCAATAGCAGTTGCTATGTTAGTACCGCCTACTATATTAAGTGTATCATTTATACTTGCCGCTACTGTTGAACCTTCATCAGCAGTTATAGTGCCAAATGCATTTCCACCGCCGGCTGTACCGTTAATCGTAATTGTATCGCCTACTATTGCAGTAGTTACATTAGTACCACCAGCAACTGTAAGACTATCTGTAGGAATATTGGCTTCAGTAAATCCTGTATCAGCATTAAATCTTGTAAAAATATTTGGGGCTGCTGCTGGAGAAGAAGTTACGTTCCAAGTAGTACCATCATACTTCCAGGTAGTACTACCTGCTGTAAATGTATCATTAAGTGCCGGTGTACCCGGAAAATTTATTGCCATATCCCTCTATTCCTTTGTTATAGCAAATGCATTTGCACTTGCATATCTACTATATATAATTTTTAAATCTTGTCCAAAAGTACTTGTACTCTGCTCATAGTCGTTATTTGCACCTGTACTATACACAACACTTTTTGCATCTGCTAAAATTTTTGATTTTAATTGTGCCGGAGTAAGTGTTGAATCTGATT